>JGI24158J21664_10005039_pt1 | contig 17176 bp, 10 predicted proteins | sample Ectturendosymbi3_FD_21664 | JGI IMG/M metagenome (IMG submission 21664)
TGTAACACACGAAACTAGTTTCCTTACGCAATAAATTGCGATAGATTCGCTTGGTGTGGGTCACTGATGTGGCTTTACAAACATTGCTGGTTTCCTTGTCTTCCTCAGTCGGAACATTTCCATAGCGCAAATACAAAAACTGCCCATACTACATGTATTTTGGTGTACCATTTTGCTGTTACATCATGCTATCATGCACAAGTCCTAAACGCGGATGCACACATACCTACGCGTGGGGCGAATATGCTAGTTTAGGTGCCACTGGTGCCGAAACTTCGCTGTTGTTAAGTGCATGCACTGCATTGAATAATCCTGATCCTATCCACGCTGCAGATGGGTATTACGCTCGTGATAGTAGTTGCATAACATTTTTATGGTTGCACAAAGTGTGCGTAAGCTACCATAAAAACGGACTAGTCAGTATAGTCACCAATCTGTTGGCAGATAATTAAATTATAATTTATTTAAAAAATTGCTTTGTAGTAAGAATATTTTGACGAAAGAAGATCTATGTCCAACCCAAATAGCTTATAAGTTATGTCACTGTCTTAACCAGGGCCGCGCATTGAATGGCATAATTAATGAGGGCCGCACGTTGAGTGGCTTACTTTGATCCTAGCAAACTAAATTTAGCTTCAGCTCATGCAATGACAGCGTTCGACTTCTACCTGAAATGGTAACAGACGTGATAAAATGGTACTGAGGACCACCTGCATCAAAAATGTCAAATTCAAGATTATCAAAATAAGGTCAGGTCGTGAATATCTAGGTCCTCTAGGATACTTTTACCACAATGAAAACTTTAACTGGGGAACAAAAAAACTTCGATTGGGCCGCATGCAGTCCGCGGGTTGGACATGGCTGGACGAAACCAATTGGCTATCAACAGCCTACTTGTCTCTGTGGTAGGATGGATTCTGTGGTTGGAACCATTTCGCTTTCATGTGAATCGTTTTCACTTTCGTTCACCTGTTTTGGTTCATGTGGGGTTGGCACAATTGTGAACGGGAAATAGTGTTTCGTTTTACATGTGCAATGCTGCGGAAGTTGCATGATAAACACAATATTTGACATGGCAATGCAAATGTGCGATTGCTTCTAGTGGCGTTTAAGTATCTCTAGTGCACAATAACGCTAGGTCATATTTAACAATATTCTCAAGCCTATGTTGGGTTTGATAGGGTCATAGCAATTTAGTTTTCAAAACAACGGAAAATCACGATGAAGGATAGACATATATGTTGGTCCTCTTCTTGGCCCCGCAGTACCTCCCGTTGTTTCAATTCTAGAATCGCCACTGTCCATGGTTCACAAGCATTGTGGCGCAATGTTGTGCGTAAGCGCCTATCAAACCAGCGATTACTATGAACAAACGCAGGCCTGTAGTTACGTGGGGTGTTTGGGGGTAGTGTCCTCCCTATTCTGTGCCTCCAAATGTTGTTGTGCTCAGAAAAATTTGTTGTAAACATACAACGAAAACAAAATACCTTTCCCCCCTAGAAATATTTTGCTCCCCCAAATCTTAAAACCTGGTTATGGGCCTGATTAATCGTTATATGGAACGATGACATTATTGAGTCTGTAAATAGTTGTCGCAAAGGTGCTGTTCCGTTTCTTTGCTCGTAGACAACAACAGTGCAAAGCTTCGGTAGGTGTTTACCTTTCAGTGGCTTTGGTTGACAACAGTCACTACTTAGTTTTAATGAAGGAATGTGCAAGGCACAACGAGGTGTAAAAAGCAGGTCTTTAATATGCGAAGACTTTTTGACAAAAATGTCTAATACGAATAAAAGTTCGTTCGTAGTACGAATAAAATTTCTTAAGAAATTGCTGAAAAGCAAGCAAACACAGTACAAAAAATAGCACAAAACATTTTTCTATCAACTGGTTGGGCGCTGAAAAGCTGCTCTTGAATGTCTTTAAACGACGAGTGGCGTTGCATCTCAATCGCAACGATCCGACGATAGTCACGATACTCTGCATTCAGTTCTAAGTATGGAACACGCTCTGCACGAAAAACAACACACCACATTTACATATTTTTCTCAAAGACCAAATACTTGTCGAAAGACTCGCAGACACGATCGATTAGTTAAGCCCTGCAATTGTTGCCCGCTGCTGACGTAACAATTGTTTACTTCAGGCAATAAACGGATAGCTCTGGAAAGTTACCTTCCCTTGTCCAAATCAACAGCTTCTTGCACAGTGTTCGGGAGTTCTGTGTTGGAAGTCTCCGGCAGAAGCAGAACCAACGCTGCACCAAACATCGCCAACACGCCCAGAACGTAGAAAGGTATCGAAAGATTTACCATTTTTCCTGCAAGCAAAAGTTGGTGAAATCAATGAATTTCTTAGTTTCAACTCGGTTTCAAATTTTTCAATTTTTTTTGGTTGTGCAAGGCAAAACATTATCTTTCAAGTCTATCGGACCATTACGGTTGGTTCGACGGGTTGCAATTTCCCATTGCAGCTCTGATTACATCTTTTCAAGATACGGAAAAGTCGACCCCTTGCTCCCAGTTTCCAACAAATGAAACTGAAACGCGATGCTAAAGACGTAACAGTTATTCAGTGGCGTAGCCAGCTCAAAATTTTGGAAGGAGCCAACTATTTCGACTTTAAGTGGCCAACATGATATGTGATTTGCGATATCGCCTCTCGAGGCGCAAAACGACAAGATATGCTAGAAATTTGGGGTACCATGGCCCTTTTCGCGTTTCTGACTACGGCAATGTAGTTGCTCCTCATATTTTTACATCTTCCAAACGGCCAAGTCCAGACTTCAACAGCTCCGTCAATCATCTGCCTCTTCATCAGTTCAACTCACTCATCACATCGCCGAAAAAAACGAGAACAGATGATTGCAATCGTGCGTGAAAACGCAGCACGGTGGGGGTGTCAAGCTGTCCAGAAATCTTATCTTGTTTACGGCGAACAATATCATTGGGAGACAATTTCTGCTCCGATTCTAAACGGATCGGCAGAGGGGAAGTTGCTTCATCGTTTTTGATGTTTGTGAGCTTTGCCGCGCGGGATTGGTGGGGGTGCTTCTTTGACAAAGTGGAACACGTTTTTAAAACGGTGTGAAACTTATACGTTTTGCAAAGTCGCATAATAAGAAACAGAGGCGCAACAAATGTAAACAGTGATGCAACAACCAACGACGTTGAACGAAATCGTATGAGACATTTCGAAAAACAACTGTTTCCATCGTCACCAATAGATTCGTTTACATGAAACGCAAGAAAAAGTTACACCTGAAATCACGTAGTAGGTCGAACTTTAAATGCATTGAAAATTCGCTGCAACTAGATCGCCATCTTGAATCACTACTTTCAGGCTGTAACATTTTACTAGGATGATTTTTTGAGTTCTAGTTCTGATTAGTTTAGAGCAGCGCTCTTCAACCAGCGTGCACGTTTGCACCCTACTCTAGGGTGCAGCAAAATATGCGTGGCGTGCACCACTACGAAAGGGTCCACACTCGTGCATCACAAACTCGTCACACTAAGCAGATAATTTTTACAAAAACTTTCTGTTAGCAAAAATGAATCATTAACCAACCAATGACTTTCAGGATTTAACCTAGACTTTGCACATTCTAAAGCGCGGTACGTAAGCATCAAACCATGTCAAGCTAATTGTTGTACTTAGTTGATTATTTGTGATTCATAAGCAACAGGCAATGAACCATTATCAATTTAATTATGTAGCTGAGTTACTGAATTAGGGTAATTTTCAAGAGCAACTGCTTCCACTTATTGATGCTCCCACCTTGATTTGTTGCAAGAAAGTTTTGAGAAATATTTTAATGCTGAACAGAATGCCACACTTAATGCCGATTCTTAGGTACTACAGCCTTTCACCTCTGATAGGCCTACTAGAGAACCCGAAGATTTAATTGATCCCCAAACAGACTTTGGCATGAAAACATTATTTAAAGAGACACCATACATTGACTTTTGGGTGCACCTGTTAAATGTTCCAGAATACAGAAGCGTAGAAAAAAAGGCAATTTCCATGTTTATTCAAATGCCAACGTTTTATGCGGAAGTGGTTCTTTTTGTTTGTATGAAATCAAATCTTGAAAGAGAAATTCAATCACACACATCGATCCATTGATAAGGGGAGCAACTGAAGAGGAGATTATTTCTCGGTTTGAGTTGTTGGTTAATAACATGCAACAACAAAAAAGCCATTACATATTATTTCCTCGATTTTGTGGTGTGCTTTATGTGGTATTTCAGTGTAATAGTGTCTTTGCAGGATGATTCTCATATCGCTTTTCACCTCGGTTTACCCTTGAAGTATACAGGGTGCATTAGTTCGTCAAAACATCTTTAGGGGTGCACCATAACTACAAAAGGTTGAAGAGCACTGGCTTAGAGCAGCTATGTCCAACCCAAATGGCCTACTAAGCCAAAAATTGTGTCACTGTCTTGGTCAGGCCGCACATTGAATGACGTATGACTGAGGGCCGCACATGGAATTGCTTACTTTGATCCTAGAAAACTAAATTTAGCTTCAGCTCATGCACTGACAGAGTTCGAATCCTTGCTGCAATGGTGATAGACGTAATAAATTGGCACTTAGGACCACCTGTATTAAATTGTCAAGTTCAAGATTATCAAAACAAGGACAGGTTGTCAGTATGGAGGATACATTTACTACAGCGAAAACGTAAACTGGGCCGCACAAAACCTTGGACTGGGTGGCATGCGGCCAGCGGTTTGGACGTAGCTGGTTTAAAGGTTGCTGCACCAAATCGAAACTGAGCCACATGAACATCGGGACATTTGATCAGGAATTCGTCATTTTTTACGCACACAAATCGTGCGTACGCAGTATGTTTCCTGCTGGTTGCTGCAAAATGAGCTTGCAACAAAACTGAGTTTATTTCTTTTCCTTAAAATAGGCGACAAGCGTAAGAACTGGCAAGCATCCGAAAGGACATTCGTGACTAAGAGAAAAGTTCATGCAATTTGTTCATAAGAGTTATGTCACCAACTCGCATAACCGAGAGACTTTGCGACGATTTGCTCAGGAACGTTTTATGCGGCAAGGACCATTTTTGCGCATAATGGAAAAAATTATGATAAAATTTTCAGAACTTGATATGACTTATATCATCCAGGCAGTACGAATAGCCAGCCTGACAACACTGATAGCCAAATTGGAAACACTAATACCCTGCTTGTCAAAACTGATAACCAACCCGACAACAGTTATCACAGGCCTCAAAACGGGAGAGAACGAATATGAAGTTATTCAGCCATGTATAACCTAGCAATATTTGATATTGAGTATCAGCATAACGCCTCTTGCCAAAAACCATACCTGCAAATATAAGAAACGGCGCCATAGCGCTCGCCAGCCGCGACGACATCGACGATATACCGATGCTGGTGTTTCGCAACAAAGTCGGGAACATCTCACCGACAAATAGCGTCACAACCACAGACGAGGTCGCGACGAAAAGCTTTCCTGTCATGGACGAGACGATCCCAGCAGTGACGTGTACTAGAACAACCGAACAGTTTCGTTTTAGTTGGCACGTAAGCGTGTTCACGTTGGACACCACTCTCTTAGACGCATCTAAAAACGCTGAAAACACCTTTTGTTTACGTAACACACCCCAGTCTGTTTGAGTAAAAATATACAAACCAGTACTGTACCCCAGTGTATCCAACTTGGTTATCTGTGGTTGAAGCATATGCAGGAGAAATTATAGTGTTCAAATCATTAGGAGATAGCTGTTGTAAGAGAAACGGGCTTGTAATATCCAGAAGCACTCTTTTCACCATTCTTATTTTCTCATAAGGGAACAATAACACTATTCATTCATTCTTATAGAATTTTGCCAAGCCTTAAAAGGCACATTGAAAAGACTGCTAAGGCATGCGCATACACTGGAACCACGATACACACCTGGGAAAGTATCATCTTTAACCTTTGAATATTTTGACTATTGCTCATTGAATTCGCAATATCTTTGAACTATTCATGGTAGACTAAAACCTGTTGTACAACAGTGACTGTACTGCTGTTGTGCAGTGAATTCAATAAAACTTAAATGTGCTTTTTCCCACTTCGCGGCGACAGCTTCATTGTTAGTTGCACATCGAACTGTTGATAGAAGCATTTGTTTCTTGTTACATTTTCTTATATTTTGGCAGAGTTTCTGTGTAGGGAACCTGGCAGTACGTGTGCCCTGCGTTGCTCCTCTGCGTAACAAGCGGCTCTTGATACACGCTTGAACTCTTCGCCTTTTTTTCATATTGTCAAACAAAGGTCATTTCGGGGCTTGCCGCATTCAACAATCATAGGCAAATTATTTTTTTCCTTATTCAAATAAGAAACACGTTACAACGACTTCAAGCAAATTTTCTTGCAGCTGACGTTTTTGAACAAACTTTTGTCAACAACGCCCTTATTGAAATCGATTTTATGAAATTATACGTGACTAGGCAACCATTTTCCAGGCTAACCTTCCCTGAGAAGCGGTGTCAAGAGGCAGAAAACTCCGCTTAGGCTGAAGCAGATGACGCTCGATGTTCGTCTGCCGAATTTCCGCAACATGATCAGCATAGTGAAGTAGGATGTTATGTCCACCATTGCGCTAACCACGGCATTGATGTACTTGTTGCCACCTAGGTTGCTTGTGTTCAAGGACAGAGTGTAGTGAGACATGAAGCTTACGTTCCTGCACAAAGGTTTGCAGTGTTAATGGAGATCGCTACGCACATTGCATTTTGCGTTTGATCTTAGCACATTCTATCAGTGTAACTGCCAACACCGTCGTGATATGGTTCGATAAGAGCGGTTGCCGTAAGTGGCCACGTGCAGTCTAAAATGCACGGGCATGCCAATGATGTCATCGTATTGGAACAGGTTGGTTTGACAGATCATGTTCTGCATAAAACCTGGGCCGCTGATGTTTGAAGCAATCATGTACAGTAACTGCTTACCTAGCGACTTTATGAAGGCTGCTCCTGAACAACCTCTCGCGTCTTTCAAAACCGTATGGCTATTCTTTTGCCGTATTTTACATGACAACAACTGAGTAATTCATTCTCCACGACACTTTTAAACCCTCTCCTTCTCAAGGGCACGAACTCGTTTAAGGATAACCTTGCCATTGTTTAACTCTCTTTTTCGGAATACACATTCGGTGATATTTGTCTACATACAAATCGACCAAACTTAGAAAACGACCATATTTATTCGATGTAACTCACCAAAGAAAGCAAGAAATGACGATTCGCTTCCTGAGCACTGGGTTGGAACAAAGAACGGAAGCTACGATTGGCTTGCTTGCATTTTGCTTCAAACATTGCAGTTGGCTTTCATTTAACGAAACAGCACAAACAAGCCAAGTGATTTAATGCATCACTGATGCGCACTAGCACTAGTAATGTTGACTAAATTCCAAAAAATTCAGTTCTGAGCCAGAAAAGGCTTTTGGATCTTAGTTTACTCAGCCACGGCCAATCTTCTCAAAACAGTCGAGTTAGGTTAATGAGTATACTTTGATCATGTTTGTTTGAAATTTCAGTGTTCCCAAATGAAATCTCGAAAGCTCTAACAAAGCTATTTCGCACAAACATTTAAATAATAACTTTTCATTGGTTAATTTTCTTGTGTGCAACCACTCACCGTACAAACTAATGGTATGATTTTATGATACCCTGGTACAAAATAAGAGCTCTAGTTTTGCATGTTGTGGACTTTTGCAAGTTACTGCAACTTGCCAACACGCACAACCAGGGTATATTTAGCTTAATTTTCCGTTGATGAGAAAAACTTGTTAAGCCCATCATCTGAAATTAGTATCAAGTTTAATGAACTTTAAAAGCGATTTGAACAGTGTGATCCCAATCTTGTTGTGCCAAATTCACGCATCACTAATCGCCACTTCTGCCCGATGACGCATCACATAACTGCAACAAAATCGATCATACTTCTTCAACATCTTTATCGCCCATCAGCTTGTCCTCAACAGACGTGCGTTTGTGGTCCGAGAAGCTCTGGTTGGTCCACTTGGGAGATTCTGGGACGAGCCTGAAAAGTTGTACTGGTGGTTTAGAAGCAACAAACAATTTTATCATCGATTCTGTGCTGTGCTCAACAATCAGCTGGTGATTGATCGCAGTCGTTGTAGAACACGCACAAATTCATCAAACTTGTTTGGAGAATTAGGTAACTGTCTACAGCAAAGCTGGAAGGTAATTGCTTGATGTTTAAAATGTCTCTGCCGCTCATAACCGTTTGTTAGTTCGGATGTCCCGGTCAAAGCGCGGCTCACAGTTAATTGAAGTGATAACATTCTGATCTTCTTCAAAAGAGGTTAGAAATAGCAAGCTGCTTTCTGATTTATATCCTAGGAGCAAGAGACAACAAGCAAGTGCCAGTACAACCAGGTCCAAGGATCGACAAATGTTTTGACTCGTGGTCCCCACTGGAATGCAAAATTATGGCGGGATCGGAAGAAGTTGGGGAGGATTACTTGCACAAACTAACATACACGAAATGCAGAAAACTAAGCCGGATGTAATAATACAGCTTGAACACGTTCAGCGGACTGGATTACAGACCTTAAAGGGGCCGTATCTGGCTCCCGGGCTGCAACTTGTCCATGCCTGTGTTGCACTCACCAAACAAATAAGGGGGCGTACGCAACACTTGTCACTCCGACAATCCTCACGAGCGAGCGCCAGCTAGTGACAAAGTATGCCACAAGTGGCAACAATAAGTAGCCTGATGAGTGGAATGTGTTGAAAAACAACGCAGCAAGTCCTCGCTTTGTTTCCGGAACAAGTTCTTGAACTGCATAAAACAGAGATGTTCTTGTCAGTTAGTATACAATTTACTTCGACTGAAGTCGGGTTGTGTCTGTTTCAAGTGACGTTAAGACGTTCATAACGCAGTCTCGAACATATGTTATTGAAACTTACCCACCTTAATTTTTTAACGCAAAAGTTATTGCATGTTTTGCACAACGGATTAAGCAAATCTCAAATATTTTTTTCACTTTTCCGAGTTCTCGAGATGATTTACAGTCAACGGTTTTATCGTTCGACAATGATGAGGACGAGGCAAACAGCAAACACACTTACCCAGGACATAACCCGTATAGAAAGCAATGACAAAGAAGAATCCAATGACAAATTGCAGAATCAACAGCGTCTCGTAAAAGGGAAGAAACGATGCACACAAGACACAGGCTGACGACACTACGTATGAAATGCGAGCCACCGGTCGTCTTCCGAACCTGAAAGTGCATTGTTTTGTTGGGTACAAGATCCGGGCGAGGGTGAAACGTATCATGCAGGGCGAGATATACTACAGCAGCGGTCTCACACACGCGGCCCCACGAGGGCATTTTGTGCGGCCCACAAAGCGTTTTGGGAATTTTCAAATAGTTACAACCTGATTAATTTAGTTTATTCACCGGTGTTTAAAAGCGCTCGGCAATCAAGTGAAGAAGTTCTTTTGAAACGAACGTGGCGACGGCTTGAGATGACTTGCCCATAACTCATGATACCCTTCGCAGGAAATGAAATGTAAAAGCTGTTTCTAATTTCTGGTAAGGTCCAGGTACCGCTGTTGTTGTGTCAGCGTTATAATGTGTTCCTCGGGTTACTTTATGATTCCTCGTTTGGCCCTCAGAGCAATTTGAGTTTGAGACCCCTGCACCAAAGGGTGGGTATAAGGTCAGTAAATCTGTTCTTAAATTGAGGTACTGATTTCGTGTAATTAAATATAATTGTAAAAACAAGATTTTGACCAAGGCAATTTCAGTCACAAATAGGAAAATAAACACTACACCGTAGCACGTTATTGAGTTTTGATATCGGAGTCATCGGAATATATCAACAGAAATTCTTACACATATCTGAAAGAGCCAAAGGTTTTCCTACACAACATTCGAGATAGGCTTTGCCTGTTTGAAAGAACATGCCAGAAGAAAAACATCATCTGCCGATCTCCCACAAACTACGGGTGGACCATAAACAATTTGCCATTTTTTCATCGAGCAAAGATTGCACCACCAACCTAAACTTTAAGAATCGGTTTTGGTGAAGAAGAAGAAAGGCGGTGTCTAACGGCCTGGAATAGTTTATTTTTCAAAAAGTACAATCTCACAAGTTCGGTTCAACAAAATGCGGCCCGGGCCCTAGAGAAAAGACATATTGTTAATGCTGCCTGGGGCAGCCATTGTTGCGGTTTTCACGCCAAGTTGGTCTGGTTCGAACTTTGCTTTGCGGTTTTCCGGAGAAGCTGGGTGCAGAGCTACTTGGGAAGTTTGCCTTGACATGAATAAAACTTACGAAAATCACGAGTTTTCACACGATTACTCTCAAAAATGTATGTAGAATTGAGACTTGGGCAAATTCTCAAAATTCAATCGCTGATTTGACATCTTCACTGACGTTACACCTGTAGTTGTTTTTATAATGTGTAAGCGTCACCTCAAAGTCGCTTCAGCAAGTAAGGTAATCAGTAATGATTGCTCAAATGTTTTAATTTTCATTAAAACAGCCACCTATGGTCCATGCTGAAAAACCTTTCCTAAATCTTGCCTCCAACGACAACAAAATAGTTTGCTAGTTCAGGATATTACTGTAAAAAAGGTTTATTAAGCTGCATTCCAGAAACAAAACCAAAAGCGTGACTTTTAAAGGAAGGGGGGCAAATCAAACAATTTACTGCAGCAGGTGAGTTTTATGCAAGGACATCAACCGTTGCCGAAAACGGCGAATGAAAAACTATGACGTTGTATTTGTGGCTAGATCCGAAAATTTAAACCGAAGTGTTAGTTTGGACTCAGCTCCCAAATTTAGTTCGGTTAACTGAAACTCTCCAGGCCAAGCATTAAGTGCAAATTCGACGTTAAATATCCGTTGAGTATTCGCACAAGCAAATGTTTCAGGGTTTTGTCTACCCAACGTAACTTCGCAATTGTTTCAACGGATATTTAAAAAAAAGAAAAATGCAAGTACGTCAATAGTTGAAACAAATTTGAAATAGACAGCGCGCATGCAAGCAACCACTACAGAATGAAAAGCGAAATGTATTACTTGTCAGACATCACTCCGCCGATCATGCTGCCAAAAATCATGGCCAGCAGCAAAATGCTCGTGAACAGCGGCCTCTTCCAAGCATCGTCGCAAATGAGATCGAACTGCAGCAACAACAACTGGTTTGAGTATATTTTAGACTTAAAGTGTAAGCAATCAAACGTTGAGATGTTGTATGTGAGCTTTGCGAAGGAATGAAAACAGAGTGTTACAATTTATGGAAGAGAAGTTAAGAAAGGCGGAACGAGGTGGTAATCAAGATATGAGCAAGGCATGAGAAATATAAAGCAAATTTTAATCAATTACGGCCGACAAAACGTTTTTACAACACATGGCAAAAACAGCTGTTTTTAGTTATTTGTGTGATCATTGTTCACTGTAATCATAATATTGTCTACACGTTTAGTCGATACGAAACTTCGAAATCGTTTAATGAAGAATGTGTAAAGCAATGCTTTTAATGATCTCTCCAAGGTGCATCATTTTGCAATAAAAACAATGCTATAAGCAATTTGCATGGAATTTCTTATGAAAAATTTCACGACAAAATTACCAAGGTCAAGCGAAATATTTATTTACCTCAGATACGATTGTTTGTCCCCCGCCTGTTTTGTACACCCAGTCAGTGTCGCACTTGAAGCGCCCTGTGTCGTTGGCGGCATCTTGTGAGTCAGCTCTGCATGGTTGCAAACATACAGAATTGATTAGTGCGCCTGTAACAGACAAAAACATTTACTTGAGGGTTCGCAAGTTTTTCGCTTGCGCGCGTTTCACAGGGATACAGGGGTTTTAAGATTTCTATGTTTTACTGGTTGACGAGAAGAGACACCTATAAAACGCAAACAAGAGTTTCATGATTCGATGAAAGCAGTGTCATCTTAGTATCGCAAGCGGGTTGGTACCACCAGAAGGAAAAAGCCGACAAGATTCGAAGCCGCACATCGTTTGGAAAAGAATTCAAAGTGAGAAGTGTTTTGAGAACTGCCGGCAGTTTTTCGGCCAGAATGGTGGTTTGTCTTATGTTTTAAAAAACGTATCGTTTCAGCAACTGGAACATGTCAGTTGCGACCTTGAACATGAGGAATCGTCTGTAACTACTGCCACACGACCTTGACTGGATGTGCCGCGAAACGTATGGAACAAGCTTTCCGGTTTCCTGCATTGAGCTCGACTCGCTGGAGGGGGGAATGTAGCCGTTTATTCGAAATTGCGTAATGCTGTTCGCAAGACTTTTGCGTCTGTCAAAGCGTTTGGGTCCACTTACGAGGAATACATCGTTAAGAAAGCGCACAGGGCAATATGCCAATACACCTACAGTAAATGGGGGCTTTCATGCCGAATACCACGCCTCAAGCGGGTTCATGTCAACAGTAACCTCGCCTTATAGCTACGCAAATCTTTTGCCGTAAAACGAGTAAGACAGAACAACAGGTGAACACAAGTCAGGCTTTGGCTTGATTTTTGAACTTGGTGACATCACACTTACCGTACCAGGTATTCTCAGTATATACGCTACAGAAATAACCTCAAAGGTCAAAGCTTTGCTCAATGTCTACATGAAGGAATAAGGAAAAGAGAACCATTGTGCTCCGCCAAGAAATACAATCCTTATTTCTTCAACAGAGAAATTTCGGGGTAGTCCGACCAACAATGCAATCGACTTCGAAACGCGACATGTTCAACAACCTCTTAGCAAAGTAATGCGTTTAAATGTCTAACGTATCTCAGCGATATTTCACGTAATATTGCACAGTACATCTCATCCATTTAAAGGCTTTCCAATGTTGTGCGAACCCCATTGATTTCACTCACTTGTAGCATTCTTTGTTGCGAAGAGATGCTATGTTGTTAACACGCTCAGAGAAGTTGCTTTCCGTCATTGAAATCTGCAAGCATAAAAAGTGCTTTATGTCGTTATCGAAATTTGGAGTATTTAGGCAAAGCTATTGCCTTTCCCAAGCCGTGCATATATTCCAGCCACACAAACCCAGCTGTGCTGGAGCTGCTCATCTGGTTATTTTTGTGATTTTTATTGCATTCATTGATCACAAAACACAGCACCGTATGAAAAGGAAAGAACCAACCCAAAAACAACTTTCTCAGAAAATAAACAAACCATGGCACCATCAAATTTTCAAATATTTGCAAAACCTTAGGTTTCACTCTTTCCCGTAAATATTTACAAGAGCATGACACAGGTTTTCATGAAAAAATCGATCTCAATGGATTTTCCTGCTATGGGTACGACCACGAATAGTATAAACGCAGCGTATTCCAAACTTTTTCGGCCACGGACTGCTACTGGTGAATTGGGTCCCAGACTTACAGTATGTCGCATCATTTTTTCGCCCAACCAGCGCGGAATATACTGTATCTAACACAAAACGAAAAAAACGACACTGAATAATATTTCTTGTACAAAACTGACAAAATCAATGCGCCGGATATGGTTGCATCTCGCCGCACAATTGATCAATTCCCAGAACTAACTCTGAGAGGCAAACTGGTAAGTCAGAGTCCACGGTGAGTCTGGACCTGTTTTTGTTTGCATATTTGCAAAAACTGAAAATTCAGTCTGGCACAAGAAGGTTCTGGCGAAAGGCAAAAAAAATTAATTGCTTTTTGTGACAGCAATGAATATTATTCCTCAACACTTAACCAGAAACATTAAAGAGCTGTTTGACTGAAGCTAATCAATGAACTTCGATCAGATAGCAATTTGGCTAATTCCTCATTTTTTACAATTAAAAGCTCTAGAAGGTTTTCTGTAGGCTTTGGAGGAATCAGCCGATTGGGCTCTGCTTTTTGCGATGATTCAAACTTGCGCATATGTGTATTCAAGTAACTTCACTCCGCAGGTGAAATAAGCAAGGAATCAATCACGAATTTTAATAGGAAATCGATTTCACGTAAATCTACGCATCATCAGTCCTTTAAATAAATAAGATGGGGGACTGATGATGCGTAGATTTACGTGAAATCGATTTCCTATTAAAGTTTGTGATTGATTCCTTGCTTATTCCTCATTTTTTATTTTCTTACCATGTCTTCACGGACCTCAGTTTGAGTAACCCTGGTATAACGTGTACTACGGTTCTTAATCTTGCTGACGACCCAATTGCCGGTCCGCAGCCAGATTTTAATGTTTGGAGGTAAAAAAACTTTTAGGGGGCAAGATTTTTGTTTTCATTATATGTTTAAAATAAATATAACAAGATACAAATATGTAAATATATATAACAAGATATAAATATAACATAAATATAACAAGATACAAATATTTTTCTGGGCACGACATAACAAAGCTTGGGGGGCACTGCACCGAATGCCTCCCGTGGCTACGGGCCTGTCACGTGACGTCTTCTGATGGTCTCACCGCACTTTATATGTGCCGGAAATCTCTTGTTAAACTCAAACCATGTCACGTTTGGCAGCGCGAAGGATAATTCTTCCATAAACTTTTGCGTTCCAAGCAGCAGTGTTTAAAAAATCTCAAGAGGACAAAGCAAGACAATTCGACAAGAAGCGCAAAACCTTTTAATAGCAGCTGAAAAGCTGAAGACGTTCTCGCGGGAAACTGTCAATCATTTCCATTGGTATTCGGCTCTGTGCTATCTATCTACCACCTGACGCATGTTGGCAGCGCTGTTGAAAAAGTATCATTCCCCGTTAAGCCGTCGTCCCAGAATGACCGTCGCGCAGCCCCACTTGCTTCACGGCTCATAAGTTGACAGGAGATGCAACAGCTGCTGAGATTTACAATATTTTGATGGTGTAAGAGCTTTTCTATGACGACATTGGCAACAAGAAATAGAGTTTTTGCCTCAACTGATGTAACCACTTCCAGATTTCGACAGCGAAGGTTTTGTGTAAACGACAGAGATACAGTACTGCATGGTAGTTTTCATCGTAATTTACAACCTTTGTGAAAGCCTTTACCTTTTCCTTGAGCTTAAAGAAGCGAACCTGACCCATAAAAGACCAAAATATTCCCGGGGATGACCGAGATTGCAGTGATAAACCGAGGTGAACGGCGATCAGGACACTCTGGCGAAACGCTGTGCGTCGCAGTGCAAAGAATCTTACCTCTGTCTCATTCCCACGACACCTATATTCCGGTACATCGAGTGTAAAGATAGGCATGTACACGTAGAAACCTTGAACAGCTATTGCTATGAACATGAGAGCCAGTACTCGGCGGGACGTGGCGTCCAACTGCAGGAATGCAAGCTTGCGTTGGACGCAAGCTGCATTTGCATTTTCGTCCGTCTTGACGTCCATTGCACGGAAATTGTCACCACAGCAGCTGTAACGAACTTTTACGCTGGAATCAATAACACAACGTTTTGGAAACGAAAACTTTCGTTATCACAAATAAATATCCCGAGAGCTATTTTTGATAAACACAGCGAAGTAAAGTATATTTTCAGCTGGGAAGATTGTGGGTTACTTCGATTCGATGCAGCAACGGATATAGCGGTTTATCGCTACATTTAGATAAATGGTCGTGCAGTCATAAGATAGGTCGGCGCTTCACGCTGTGTAGCGGCTTTCGGTGGTCGCGTTCGTGGACGTAGAAGGTCAAAAACATCACGGGGGACTACAGCGTTTTGCCCTAAAATGCATGTTCATACCCCCAAAAGTAAAGTTTTCATATAAATTCACAACTTAGCTTTTCTGGGTAATAAAAAGACACATCTAATGAAATTTTCACCACGTTTAATACCAGAAGACTTGAATTCACAAAAAAGTTTCAAATGGTAAACCTTAACAATTGCACGATTTTACATGCTTTTTCCTTTAAAAAATATCTTAAATTCCATGTTTTGAAGCAAATAATTTTTTCATGTTTAAAATGATTTTTGCCCGAAATAAAATTATTTGGGGGTTACAGCCCCTGCTACCCGTCTATAATCACGTTTACAGACAAGGGTTTGAACGAAGTTGCCTTAATATTGTTTGAGAATAAAGATGCATCAAAACCAAAATCCGCGACAGCGGGATGCAGGCATAGTGTGCGCTCACTTGTTACAGTGTTGAAGTGAACGAACGACCTGTTGTTTTGGACTTGCTGTGATTTTGGACATGCTGATGTAGCCAGAGCAGGCTGTTGATATCGAGGACCTACATCCAAAATCTTAGTGTTTTGAACGGTTCTCTCAAAAAAGCCCTGTTCATAACAGGTCACGTTCATAACAGACCGCGTTTATAACGGATCGGTTCGTAGCAGAGCACTTTTAATAATAGACCATTTTATGGCAAACCACGTTTATAATAACCTACAGTACACTGCTTCATAACAGAATACGTTCCTGAACGACCATACATAGCAGACTATTTCGTAACTGACCGGTTCATCAGCGACTGCGTTCGTAACAGATGGTGATTTTAGCTCCAAAGAAGACTATTGACTGTTCATATAAATTGGCGACACACGGGACAGTAGCGCGTGCTGTTGGCGTTTCATTACTTCAGCAAAACAAGAACTGCACGTTTCTTCCGTGTTGTAAAGCAACGCCTGCTGATATTACACTTAACGCCTTTACGTGAGCATCGCTAAAAACACAGAGTATTGCAGAGTGATCGTTTTTTGTTATCTCACATCCAATTACTAAGCATTTCTCCGAGGGTGCGGCAAATTCTTCCTCCACCTGGACGACACAAACGCTAGGTACGTCTCTGGCAATCACCAGTTTAGAGATGTGATAGCTTCCGTCAAAACAGCATATATTTTTGGCACACCGTCACACGAATGCGCGGCATTAATTAGCCTCACCTTTGTCTTAGCTGCAGCAGTTCAGATGCTCCACGGTTTACGACGCATTCGGTTTATGACGTTTCGCGTTCGCGAAGGCGCTCGTATAAAGGTCAGTAAAAAACGAGTTTCAGTATACGACGTTTGGTGCGTAAATGTTCACTAAAATGCTTTATTCTTACATGTCCTTCATGTGCTTTGTGTACAGTGTGACACAACTCTGTTAATTTAGCTACCGTACACTTAAAAGCACTAGTGTTTCTGTGTGCTTTCGAGGAATCAGTCGACTGCCATCTGCTTTCGTCTTTTTGCGATGATTCAAACTTGCACATATCTCTAT
>JGI24158J21664_10005040_pt1 | contig 17175 bp, 7 predicted proteins | sample Ectturendosymbi3_FD_21664 | JGI IMG/M metagenome (IMG submission 21664)
GTCACGTACACGCCGATGCACACTTATCTGCGGCGCTGGTATGCTACTTAGATGCAACTGGTGCCGAAACCTCGTTGCTGTTGAACTGCATACTGCAAGTATGGGCAATTATTTTTGCTGCTCAAGGGCCACTTTGAGAAGGCCGCATTTAGCGGAGGGCTGTACCTTCTTATGAGAGTAGAAGCAGTCTCGGTTTATAGCCTCAGCACTAATATTTACTACGACTATAAGAAGTTGGAGGAACTTTCAGATTTGAAGATTTTCCTGAATGCTTCTGCGGGCCACTGAAAACGTTGTGTCGGGCCACATTTGGCCCACGGGCCGCTTCAAAACTGTGACGCCGCCTGTGTACTGTTTGTGCGCTATTTGTCCACCCATGGCATACTGCATTGAATAGTCCTCACCCTATCCACGCTGCACAATCGTAATGGTAGTTGCATAACATTGTTATTGTTACACCACAATCACAAAATATCCATAAGCTACCACAAAAACGGATTAGTCAGTAGTCACCAAACCGTTGGAAGATGATTTGTTTTTATGTGCTTTGTAATAAGAATATTTTGATTAAACTAGTTGGCTATCAACAGCCTACTTGTCTCTGTGTCATGATGGAATTCATGGTTGGAACCATTTCGCTTTTATGTGAATTGTATTCACTTTCTAAAGCTGCTTTCGCTCATGTGAAGCCGGCACAATTGTGTACGGAAAACGGTATTTCGATTTACATGTGCAGTGCTGTGGAAGTTGCATGGTTAGCACAGAATTTTCGACATACCAGTACACGTGCGTGATTGCATCTACAGTAGCATTTAGGTGTCTCTAGTGAATAATAACGCTAGTTCCTCTTTTTACTGACATTCACAAGCCTATGTTGGGTTTGATAGGGTTAATCATAGCAACTTCATCTTCAAAACAATGAAAAATCACCATGCAAGATATATATTTATGTTGCCCCCCCTACTTTTTCCTTGGCCCTGCAGTGCCCCCCACTTTTTTTATTCTAGAATCGCCACTGCTTTCAAAGTGACAGTTAAAGCTACGTTTAAATACAAACAGCAACTTTGTTGACCACCTCCCTGTCAAATACATGAGGTCACCGCCTGTATTAGCCACAAGCAGCCAGAAAGAATCCAAAGATAGTGCACCGCTTATCTGTTTCCGAAATAGTGAAAGCATCTTGATGCGTGCATTGTTTAGATTTAGTCAATGACCTTTAGTTGGCATTTGCAGCGCAGCAAGCCATCTGATCATGAACCAGATTTGGTGGACTGTTCATGCAAATGTTGTTCACTAAGCCGCAGTTTGCGCGGCATCTTTGTTGTCAAATTTTAGCATAGAGTTAATAATTATCGTTGAACACAGCAAGGCGCACCGCCCATTTGAACAACTTTGAATTGAAACAGTAAAACACAAAGCGGTTTCCAGCTAGTTCAGATCATCAGTTCAGTTTATTTAGCAACCTGGACGCAAAATGCGATCAGGGTATAGAGGCAGGAAAAGACGCCCCAGCTGTCATTGTATCGCTGCCTTAACAGATCAATTAATGGATTTACGGCTAAAAGCATAAAAAGCACAAAAAACACACGTTCATAAAAATCATAACAAATGCAACTGATACACGTCCTTCAAAAATATGAGTTCCGCAAATAAAAATAAAGATATTCAAATAATGCAGCAACGGCACGAAATGAACAAGAAAAACTAGAAACCACGCTCTAAACTCAATCCAAATCAAGATGCAGTTTGATTTGAAACAATGAAAGACAGCCAACGTGCAAACTACGACTCCCACGACATAAATCGCTCGCCGTACCTCACATTCTGCCATGCTGATTTATAAGCCGGTTCATTGCAGTGGAGATACATTTTCATGTTATGACACAGCTTGACCACATTAATTCATAGTAAATCTTTGACTATGGAAAACTGTTGGACTGTCCACCCTTTTCATACATATCATCTATCGGAAAACGTCTATCGCCCAAAATCTGCGCAATTTATATTTGCACGCAAGTTTTTCTCATCCACTTATCCAGGCATCGCATTGACGGCATCAGGGCCTGTCCAAAATCAGCAACCTACAGACAATTAACAAACAAACAAATGAATAAAAAGATACGTATCGAACAAACGTCAACAAACCAAAAATCAGTCCAGACTTTATGCCACAGCCCACTTACATAGCAACAAAATATACGGAACAAGAATAGAAGAACAGACAATAAACACTGCCCACGAAAAAGCCATCAAAGACAAAAAATGTCTTAGTTTTCCTTCAGCTTCTTCTCAGCAAACGTCAGTACTTGACTGAGGACAAAAGTAACTCTCATTTTGTGGCAGCAAGTAAAGTTTTTGAACTTGGACAAATGATTTTTTTGAATTAGTGGTATTGAGCTCCAAATATCTCCTCCTGAGCACATATGATTTTTTTGATCTTATTTTCGATATCTTGAGTAATTATCTTTTGATGATTGCCTTGTGTTGTGACCGTGCCTGTCACAAAAAGTTGGCATTTCTCAAGATGTAAAAGAGAAGACTCGTTGCTGCGTAACTGAACCATACGCTTTCCAACCTTATGGTGCCGTAATTCACTAAGTTTTAATATTTTGTAATTTGACACAGCGTTCAAATTTGTGTATCTATTAACATATCTTATGCAACTAACTGCTCGATCACTTGACATATTAAGCTTTTACTGAAAAGCGAAATTTCGTAAATTTTGCTTTGCGGCGTGAAAGTCTAGAAAGTTGCTTTGTTTTACTCTGGATGGTTCTTCAGCATGTCTTGCTTGGATGAGCAACTTGATTTTAAAGCTATGTGCTGGATTTTGTAATGAACGTAGGAAGTAACGTTTTGGAAGAAGCGAAATGAATAAAAGGAAGTGCTTTTTTAGCCGCAGTTGTCTAATTCCGGTTTGATTTTAACTCGTTGCCTTTCCTCAAATTAGCAGGTGTCACCTTGAGTGCATCTGCCGCAATTATTTTTTCAATTGCAAACAAGTTCTTGCGATAAGAAAATCACTTCTTTCTTTGGAAAGAACTACCGCATTTGTTTAGGGAGGAGACCTGTAAAGCACCTTTCTTTAACCTTAACCTTTCAATAAGCCGCACGTTCGCGGCTCGCGGCTGCTATTCTGGTTGAACAGCTATTTTACCGCTGTGACGCCGCCTGTGTACTGTTTGTGCGTTTGCGTCGATACGTACTATTTGCGCGTTTGCGTCGATATGTGCTATTTACGCGCTTGCGTCAATATTGAGATTTCGTGCAACGTAAAAATATAACAGGTTAGATCAATTTTAACTTGAACGCATAAATCGTTAACGCGAAATTCGCTGAGTGCCGGTAATGATCGATCATTTTATCTTACTCTGCCCCAGGCCANCCCTAACCACAGGACGTCAAATGCGATTGAATCCAAAACGACAAATGTTCAAAAGTTTTAAAGACAACGCGGACTTACNCAAACAATACCAGCACAACGGTTGCAGAGTAAGCTAAGGCTGTCAACCAGGCAGCGCCCAGGTGGGTGGCAACTGGGCAATAGTCCCCCGAAAATTTCAAAAACAAGTTTAATTGCTAGGTACAACAAAAAGTTACAATCATTTTACCCACCTCCCGAAAATAGTACCTTTTTCTCTCCCCTAAAATATCAGCTGGTTGCGATCCTGCTGTCAACCAAATTAAAAATTCAAGTCAATCTGCAAAAAAGCATGAGTTTTTTATTCATAAAATTGATTTAGTAAATGCTTGATCACGCACATTAAGCGCTGTATAAGTTTAAACGTTTGCTTTCACCTCTTATCCGCTTTCCAAAAAATTATTTGTGTCTAAATTTCTACAAAAAGACCCACTGTTCATTTATAAGAGTACCTTACCAACACTGTCACAAAGAGCAAAGAACAAGACTGTGCAGGAATCGGTTTTATTTTGAAGCGTCTTCAGTTTTATTTCGAAGCCAATGCTGCCGAATTTGCATTGATATAAACGTGTTGCGGTTCAAAATCTCCTCACAAATGGATTTTATCATAAGTGTGCTTTTTGGCTGTGCGACGTACGTATTGTTCGCTTAAATCAGGGGTCTCCAAACTACGGCCTGCGGGCCAAATGCGGCCCGCGAAGCCATTTCATCCGGCCCCCGATGCCATTTTGTCAATGATGAAAATATAATATATTAACTAAAAATTTGTGATTTGGTGGAATGCAACCTTTCCCGAAGCAATCACACGACGTNAGAAGTCCGGCCATATAACAACTGTGTAATAGCGTATGTGGCCCTCGGACAAAAAAGTTTGGAGACCCCTGGATTAAATAACAAAATCAGCCTGTGGCGGAGTGATGGGTGTTTGGGCTTACACGGTTTTTACGCGTATATGAGGAATTGAACAAGCTTAATGGCGTAGGAGTTTTAACCATCAAATGTTGATAAAGTGATTTGGTAGAATATAAAAATATTTTAAGTATGGAAAAAATGATTTAACAGTGGTATGCACAGGTTTACCTGATACTGCAAAAGCTAATAGAAACGTTGACAAAGCTTATGAAGCTTTAAACTTGGCGAATATCACTTAGTTTAAAGTTGTCAAAATCTCCGTTTTATACCTCTCAAAAATCATTTCCTCGTGAGGAGATTGACGACCAATTAATAAATACGTGAAAATTAGATGCAACTCTTTGATGACGTGAATCAGATTCCCAAATTAGTTTTCTGGAATTCAACTACAAATAAATTACATTCCCGTCAAATGTTAATGCTTCTAAAACAGTTCAGTATGGATTTTATAGAATAATAACCTGCTGGAAAATGTTGGCAACGCCAAAAAGAAGCAAGAGTTGCTTTATGTATAAACGTGGCTTGCATTTTTGTTATAATGAAGGGGTGACGTATGCATCAAGCAACCAAAATTAAAGTTCTATTAGCTGTCGAAATTTCTCAATTCATAATAACCTCTTCAGACACAAAGCAAGGAAAAGTTTAAACCTTGTATTACGCTTTTCATTCCTTCATTTATAAATCAAAAACAAGCTTCTGGTGTTTATGAAATCATTTCTGATTGAACGTATTTATCGTAATTCATCGAATATTTACATCTTTGTTTGTTTAACTTTGGTTCATTCATTTATAGGACCAGAGAAGCAAGAATTTTAGATTTACAAAAAACAATACATTTTCAATTGTGTGCTTACGTTGCAGCCCCCTGGGGCTAGGGCCTGAACATTTAAATTAGAAGAAAAACTGTTTGATGAGTGGTTCGCTTGTGTTCACTTATTCTATCGTCTACTTCATTCTAACGAGCTTTAAATATACAGACATTGGCAGTTTGCCGGATAAGAAAAGATTTCTTGGTTTCTTGTATCGCGCTTTGATGTTCTTGTTTACGAGACATAAAGCTGCACTTTCGCTTCAACAAATAAGCCAAACAACTTGATAACGAAAATAAGGCAAAGCCAGGTGGCCTCCCGGAATGTTACCACCGGTTAGAACTTTCTGCTTTGATCACTCCACAGTTCAAAATCAAACTGATGCAGAACAAGAGATACGGCGATTCGAAGGCAGATTAACTGCAGAGAGTTCCTTATTCGAACTAACGTTATTAGAAGAGCTCACAATTTACATAGGAAGTGTTTTTCGGTTCTGCAAAGCTGCAACGCGGGGTAAAGTCACAAATAATTCAAAGCTTTTGATGGTCTTTGCACAAGTTCAGAGCCTTCAAATGAATATTTTTTGGAATGAAATTGTAATAAGTTCTAATTAATTATTGCATATTGCGCCTTGCGTCGCAATACTTACGCGAACGTCGCATCATGTCTGGTATGAAAGGTATTTGTTTGTGTTAAAAGAAACCGTAGGAAAGAATACACACGATCTGAGTTGTATGAAGGCTTTTTCAAGGCAAGAAGAGAAGTTTCCTTCAAAGAGAAACTTCAACCATTGTATTTTTACGATCTTTACTCTTGATGTCCTGAAAAGCCTATCTTTTTTTATTTTGTAAAAGTTCATAATTACTGTGTTTATATAGCGCATTTCACTGTGGTCAAATTACGGTTTTGCTCCAATTGAGGCTTTTCTCTTGCTGAGTCATCATCCAGAGTGTGGCCTTATTGCGACTACGACTTTTAGCTGCCTTGCTTGCGAGTTTTTCCAGAGGTCAAACGCCACAATGGACTGTTGCCAATGAGCATGTGATAGTGAATACGAGGTTGTAGTCGATGTTATTTACATTTTTCGGAGGGCCACAATAACCAAGTACCACGCAAACACAGTAAATGTTGCTTTGAGAAACTTGAACGAATTACCTTTAAATCTTTCCAAAATCCTAGTGCGCAATCTAATTATCTCTGCATCAACTTTTTGACCTTTTTGGATCGTGTAAGCTGAGCTACGTCAGAGTTTTTGTAATATCTGCACCGGATTAAACTAACTACACATCGTCTTTGCTTTTTACTTTTATTCACAATTTTGTGGGGCACTGCCCTCTTTCGGTCACGAGATAGCAGAGACCACACCGTGACAATGAATCACGGACTTGATAAACCATGCGAAGGTCAGTTATTCCGGTTCGTTCGATTGTTATCGGTCAACGGAACGCGACAACAAGTCTCTGTTGACAATCTGCAGGGACGCAGCAAATCGCAAAACGTGCCCACCGAATCAAGGCCATTTTCAAATATTTCCTCTGTCAAAGCGCTCTATTCAAAGCAACGAAAAGAGTGGATGGATTATCGCTCGCCCCATTCGAGAGGTTGATTCCGACGCACCAGCCACTCCCCATGCAACATGCACGCACTCTTCAAGGAACTTCCTTGTAGAATCTAAGTTGTTTTAATACCCCCCGTCAAACGTCTTAATGTCATGATTTGGAGTTTGTGAGCTGTACTCACTATTGCGGTTTTTCTATTACTGAAGGTGCGTTACACCAGCAAAGATGCAAAAAGTAAACGTGAGACGCTTTTCCCCCAGGGGGATGACCTCCTAACTAAAGTGCGGGCTTAAGATCAGGTCAGGCAAAGGCAGATAAATAGCGAATTGTTGAAGTTTAAACTAAAAAAAAGCAATAGTTGGCCAGGGGAAATCTTAAAGTTTGCTTACATGACCTGAACTCAGCAGCAGATCACAGGTAAAAATCGCAAAACCTTGACAGGTGTTTTCCTATTGACCAAAACAAGCTGCTTAAAATGTAATGGTCATTCCACTGAAAAAAGGAAGCTATACTGGATACGAAATATTTAAACTAAAACAGAAAATTTTTGCACCTTGAAAGTGTAGTCAACATTCTTCTTATGCTCTTAAATACTCCAGGAAAGGGTTGTAAACATTTAAAAACGTAGGTAAAGTGGAAGATGTAAAAAAATTTCAATTTTTGAAATCTCATGAAGTACTTTATCATCTTGATTGATCGTTCAGTTCATACTTTCGATATCATTGTAATTTATGCACCTTTATTTCTTGAAATTGAAGAATTGTTTTCATTTATCATTTAGCAACCATGTACAAAAGCATATACATATTATAATAGAAAATCGATTTTATTCGAAAGCCTATGAAACAACGGTTTAATTTGTGCTCTGTGGTTCAACATATTTGTGCTTCGTTCAACGAATTTTTCCTGAAGAAAGAAACAGATGTGTCGAAACCTCGAACATGATTTCATTTAAATCATTCGTTGTTGTGTTTCTGAAGCTATTCAACTTAATCAAAACAAATGAAATATTTAGTTGCATCAAAAACATGACCCTAGTCCTTGTGAACTGTGAAACATTGTATTGGTCCAGCAAGGCTTCGGAGGTAAAAATGGGCTGTTGTACAAGATAACGGGTGAGCGATTTGTAATACTTGTGGAAAAGTACTTGGTTTGCATTTGTTTGCCCTGCAAGATTCTGTGCAAAATGCGCTAATATTTTATTTCAGTGCAGATTTACCGGTCGTTATTTAGAGGCTGTCGTGGAAAAAGCTAGAAGATGCATTGGCGCCGCCCGTGACGCTTCCTCTAGCTATTGATAGACCCTCTTTTTATAGATAAACGTTACACTCCTTTGTGCGGCATGGCAACGTCAGCAAAATGAATTGCTCTGTTTTAGCATCATACTTTGCTTAAGGGGGAAACGAAAGCAGATTTGAACACACTAAGAAAAGAGCATGTTCAGTACATATGACTGCCTTTTTGATTAAACACTGCCTCATAAATGTGTCGGAAATATGGTGTATTACATAGGCTAACTTACTACAATGTTTAACACGCGAGAAATGAAGTTACAGTAGTAACCTCAATGCTGCAATTGATGTGAGTTTTGACTGGTGATGCAATGAGTTTGTAGACAACTTCTTACTACGTAGAAAGGCTAAAATCCATCCTTAAGTGATTAGATCATTAATTCTATATAATAACTCAGAATCAAACTAGTTGCGCAATCATTGAAATGGTTTCTATTTTTACATAGTTTTGTAAGTTTTTTACAAGAGCTGCAGCAAAAAAACCGCTAGATTAAGGCGCACATACACTTTGCTCTGTTTGTTTAGGTACAGACAATATTACTCTGCAACAAAGCCCCTTTGCGGCAACTTAAATTGTGGTAAGTTTAAATATTGATAAACTCAGTCCTGTGATGACTCCTTAAAAACTCGTAAAATTGTAATTAAGTGAACAAAAACTTGAAAGTGCTGAAAACGTCTGCCACTTACGCAAACAAGTTGCCAAATTGTGATTACAAAAGAAATGAAGGATTAACTCATCTAAAAACTGTCTATCAAATAGAATCCTTTCCCAATAAAGAATCAGACACAAAGATCTTACACAGAGATCTTATACATTTCGCCTACTAAGTACACATCATCAACTCGTAAATTAAATAGAGTCTACTCAAAATGCTAAAAATGTTCGGTTGAAACCTATGCTGCGTTTCACCATAGGCTGCTCCGCCATTTTGAATGGATGCAATGTAATTGACGTTTTAATATTCTTTTTTTTTTCAAAAAAATTTAAAAGATTAATTCTCAGAGCAGAAAATAAGAGATTTTTTACTTGTGTAGCAAGCTTCCATATAAAAATAATTTTGGCAGATTAATTGAAATAAGAATAAAGAGATGACATTAAAGATCAAATCTAAACCATGAGCGTATTTTTCTTTTCCCTAGATACATGAAATTTTATCACCAAAACCGTGATGGTTGAAGAGCTAACATGTCTAATTTATAGTTAGGTATGAAAGTCAAAGAGACCGTTAGATTCTCAGAAAAACTATAGTTTTTGAAAACCGTGCTGCAATGTTTCGATTTTCCGGTCACTTGCTTATATATTTGCTATTTGGAACTCTTTTTCCTCAGTTTTGTCATAACAGCTACTTTGGGAAAAGATACTTTTGTTTTAGGTGTTCTTTATTTATTTCGAGCGTATCTATATTTTTCCAATAATTTTTAAAATTTCGTTCTTGAAAGTGACTGGGTAATTTTCAACACTAATGAAAAATTTGGTTTTCAGTGTTCTGTTTCACAGCAGAAAATATTTGAAGTTGATGCTGCATTACCGCCGTCTACGCCCGCAAGCCAGACTCGTGCCATGTCGGCTTGTAATGAGCAAGGGTTGCAACTGACGTATCATGCTCGAAGTTATCCGCCTCGACTGAGAGAGCAGATTGTCAATTCCTAGAAACCTACCGTCTTGAAACAAAGGCTAAAAGGCATTCGTGATCTCTTTGTCACTTCAGCATCAGTGGCATCAGCAGTGTATCGAATCTAAACAGCGAGAGCTTCCGTTGTTTACATAAGCATGCCAAGTGGCACAAATAAATCCACCCATTTGCGGCCTAAATGCAATGGTTGCTGTGAGGTGCGTGGGTCTATGTAGGATTGAGGGCGAGGAGTTTCTCTGCGATAGCGACATTGCTACCAGGCTTCGCGGGGTTTCGTTAGGACGTGGTGACAAAAATAGCAGCTTACCTTGCTTTGCTCCGTGCTGCAAACCATAAGAAATCTAGGAGAGCAAGTGGCTGTGAAACACTGAAACTGGGCACAAAGGTGGCCCAAACCAGTGCAATTACGTTTTTTACGGCAAATATGGAACTGGTGTCTACACAAAACTTAATGCCAACGCTTAACGTTTAGTTTTCTTGAACAGGTGTTAATCAGCGTCCGTAAGATAAAAAACGTATTCACCAAATGATTTTTTGGCGTTACTGTCTTAAATAATTAGGGTTTGTTTGAGATTGAACACATCCATTGTTTGTTTCAGAAAGCTACCTGGTGAAAGAGGTGAAGAGTAGACGATGGGTAACGACGATGGCATACGTCAAGATATTGGTGTATTCTGGATTTTGATCGGGAGGTTTAAAAGCCTGAGTTCCGTAACAAGGAAATCACAAAAGACTGCGTTGCTTAAATCTGCAGTGCTACCTCACAAAATTTGATAAAATTCCGCTGAAAAAAAGTAAGTAAAGCGCAATGAAGGAAATTTGCTGCTTTTTCGAGCCCAATTATCTCAACAATACGAAACACGTCGGCGTTTACAAAAACATCGATCGATCTATTTGTAATTTGGTACATTTTTCTTTTCAAAAGAGAGTAAGGCTTCCCTAGCTGTTTTAGTTGTCTGATATAATTGCGTATCGAAGAAGAATGATTGAATAAAATGTTGACGTAAGAAAATTGATGGCAAGAGAGTTCATGCAAAGTTTGTCATTTCTTTACCATCATGCAGGTCGACACAGTACAACTTAATTAAATTTCATTTGGCTGAACTCCTTATGATTTTTGTAACATACACTGTCACATCTTTATTAATTTACCGCAAGCATGCATACTTATATATCCAGCAATGTAAACCGTACTTGTGTTGTCTTGCTTTTCAATGGACATTTAAGATAGTTTTCAAGATCTTGCCTGCATTGTGCAAACAAAATCGCTGCCGCTTCTTTCAATTAAGTCGATGGCTTTCATACTCTTAATGTTGTCACTCTGTTGAATTATTTTGACTTCTATCTTCGCTAACTTTGGTTAAGCAAAACCTAGCTTGCCAGATGGAGATTTCGAACTTTTCGTATTGAGACATTTTTCTTTATATTCTGCGTTTTCTCAACGAGGTTGACTGATAAGCATTTATACGTGTCAATAGGTTTACTGCCATTGAAAGGGCCTTGCCGGTGGTCAATGACGCACTCGCACTGCTTTGGCGTCATTCGTAAGAAGTATAAACATTCGCTAAGAAAAATAAACAGCTTTCAGGAAAAAAGATCAGAAAGCAAAGAGAGATCTCCCAGCATAAATCTCAATTACATCTTGAAAAGTTATGGCACGTACGGGGCTTACGCTTTTTATCACATTCCGTCAAACTGGTCACTGATTGCTGATCATAATTACGTCAGTTATTTCGAATTATAAGATAAACATGGCGAAACGTTCCGCGCTTTACAGAAGACTCCGAGGTTTTACATTCAGCTAGCCTGCATTTCAAACACTTCAGGATTCAGCTCTGGTTGTTTCACACTTTTTTTATCTTTTATGTTGAGTGGAAAGCCCAACAACTAACACTTGAAAGATTTGATCATGAAGTGATCAATACGTATCTGAAAGATTTGATCTTTTTCCCCTATTTCGTAATGTCGATCGTTTATCTTGAAAACTACCTTGTCAAAATAATGCTTTGGAGACGGCTATACAATCAAAACAAAACCTAGAACTCTCTGTTTTAATCTGATCGCGGGTTGTTTAGCTGACAATTCTGAAGTTCCGCATTAATGAGGTTAATGAGGTTGAATTGTGATTACTAGGTCAATTTTTTTCAACAAAGTCAATTTTTGGTAGTAAGCTTGAATGACGTGATTTTTTTGCAAGAACTGTGGATAGAAAGAGTAAGTTTCATATTCTTAATTTGGTAGGTCAACAAAAAGTCAATTTTTTACCGTGAGGTCAATATTCTTTTTATAGGGCATTAAAGTCAATTTTTTATAATTATCAGTTATTAGTCAAAATTTATTTTTAATATTGGTGCGAAAAAATCATAATTTTGATATGAATGATAAAGTTTACACATTATTAAACACTGAACAATTTTTGTCACACGAACTCGGAGCCTGGGTGAATGAAACCCCATTTTAAAATAAAAAGCAATACTTTTTATCAATTTAGGTTGAAGACAAAAATAAACTGGAAATGTACTTCTTATTACGTTGTTTGTGCACTAATAAAGTTACTTTGGACTTTTTATGCTTTTATTGATTAAAAGGAAAATACGCAAAAAACGAAAATTTTGTGATAGAATAAACTTAAAATTTTTTTACGAAGATAAACTATAAAATCTCAAGAAATTCTCAAGAAATAGCATTTATTCAGTCTAAATTTCGTTAGGCCAATAAAGTCAATTTTTTTGAATTTTTAGTCAATTTTTTTAGGTTTTAGATCAATAAAAACTTGCCCTAGTGATTACAAAAGATAAACCTCTTTCCCCAGGTGTGGCTGTTCGTTGCTTTATGCTGTTGCGAACGATTAAGACAGGAAGACTAAACTCAGAAGACCCGATGCAAAGGAACGTTGAACACTACGGCATGCTGGACTTGCTTGCAAGTGTACAGATCTAACAAATACACAAACCTACCACCTTTACGCAGTTGTAGACGTCGTTGCGCTCACAAGCTTTCTGCATTTAGCGATTACAAAAGCTTTTAACATGAGTCACAAACATTCAACCTTGGATCAGCGAGCATCATCGCTCCTGAAAAAAATCCTCCATCCTTGATGGATGCTGCGAAAACCACATGTACCACCTAGAGCAGCATTAAGCAATACTTTTAATAAATAGTTGCTCATGTAACGTGTTCCACCAAACAAAAGAACTGAGAAGGTGATTGTGAATGTGGGATTGTGACTATAAAAGGTAAACATGATTCACTTACATTAGCACATAAAGTCTAGGAAAAGAATCTGGCGTAATACGTTAAAGAAACAACGTAAAAAATTGTGTTATTGATTAAGAGACGATAGCATACCTACGTTGATTTCTCAAGGTTTTGTTACTGACAGTGCTGTCAACAAGCGACAAATGAAACTGAAGCTGAATATTTGTTTTTGCTATTTTCGTTTGCAGCTTTCATTGCTTTTGTCCAATAAGATTTAATTGCTTCTTTAGTATTTAATTGCTTTCGGCAAAAAAAGCTTGAAACAGCAGATAAATTTGTCGGGCCCTGGGGCTATTACTACTATATCTGGGATCAGCAATAAACCTATGAAGGTAAAAAATGGTTGAAAAAGTACAATAAAACGTGCTTAACGCTCCAATTTTAAAGTTGTTCGTGAATGTTGGGCGCAGTGACAGTGACCACATCCCGAATTGAAACGTGCGAACAACGCGAAGCTTAGTTTTGCTGCGTCAACGTGAGGTACGAGCAGTACATTTCGGAAACGGTGTGCTTAGGTCAAAGGTCAAAGGGTATCACGATCACTATCACCACGATGCGAGCTATCTCGGGCCAAAGATATACAACCTGTTTACCAAAAGAGGCACAGGTACCTTCCTCTGATACCTGTGAAGATAAATGGCTTAACGAACTAAACGCACAAATCAACATTCAAAGCACGATCCTCCCTCGTGTTAAATATTTCTTGTGCTCTCTTTTTTGTCAACACGCGATGTCCACTTAACTTTTTTTCATTTCGCAATGCCCAATTGCTTGGTGCCCCTTTCTTACCACACATCTGCTGTAGAGCGTAGATCTCGCCTTTTGCGTCTCGTTTATCAACGTTTGCCATTTACAGGTCCCGCTTAGAGTACTCCAGTTAACTTTGCGAGCGCTAGCCTTTCTGGCTCTGCTTGTGGATACCACCTTGATCCCACTGCCCGCTTGGCTGAGTCGCGGACATGTTACTCGTTGCCGTGTGTTCATTGCTCAGCAATTGGCGCAAGACAGTTTTTCAGCGTAAGAGAAAGCAGTTTTATCAGAACAGCCTGTTTTCCAGTTGTTGCTTGTCGCAACTTGTGTTTTGATTTATTGATTTTAGCCTAGAGTTTGCTTGCTTTCTCTGCTGTTGCTTTAGTCCTTCAGCGTTTAACCCGTAAGTGTTTGTTCCAGATTTCAGGACTGAAGATACGTACACTTACGAGAAATTGAGATTACCCAATAAAATAATTTGCCGATTGATTCGAGTACCATACTTTTGCGGAGAACAATACATGAAAAAGGATTAAAAGGGATCTTTATACATGAAATAATTCCTTTTAAGTACTACTTTTCAAATTTCGGTGACGTACGTATGAAATTTCTATTTGCAATTGATACAAACAGAATCTACAATGATTTGTTGATGCACTGTTTTCAAAAAGTAATTGTTTTCTACCTTTTACAGTTATTTTTCCTTGCAAAGACCCGTCATTAAAAGTAAGTGTTTCTGCGTTGACTGAAGCAACCGGCATTCAGTGTTAGAACCGGATAAGAAAAACGTATAAGTTTGAAACTTCTCGCAATTTTGAAAACAGCGTGAGTTCATAAGATACGTTTTTCTGGACAAAAACAGATTACCCATTTAACTTCATGTCAATATCCGATCAGCTTATATACTGGGTTATATCGTTAAAAACGCTGGAGGGGCAATTTTCAATTTATAATAAGTGTAGAAAGCAAAAAACAATTTGGCTATACCTATGATGATGGTAACCCAGAGTGAACTCATCAAAATTGGATGGCAGCAGCCTTAAGTCAACCTGCAGATCTTACTGGTCCTTCCACAACATTACCTCTTGCCCATGTGTCGTGTCACAGAATTGTCGATCGATCTCATTATAAGAAAGTGCAGTAAGGTTAGCACTTGAGAATGAAGATGGTCTTGCTTTCTGATGCAAATAACTTTGTCCCAACAAAATTCACCAACAGAAGAGAATAACTGAACATTCTACGAAGAAAATTTTGATTGAGAGCGTGTGTCTTCCCAAAACGAGCTACAACATGCGGTCATAGCAATGAAAGTCTCTAGCGCTATCTTGCGAGGAAAAAACTTTTTTTCAAGACTTGTAACGTTTAGCAACAAACTGTTGACAAGTCATTCAGAAAAACACAGGTAGCTAAATATGAAATTGAGTCGACAAGAAAAATAGGAACAAGTCCGTTTCAGCCATAAGGCGATATAAGAACAGCTGCAAAGACAACAGGCCACTAATTTTCTTCGAACAGAATTTTTTCGTTGTTGATGGGTGTCACCTGATCCTCCAGTCGCAAAACTATCACATCCCCGTCGTGAAGTGGCCGCTTCCGATTAAACGTTCCGAGGCGATTTTCGTGGAGTTTTTGTTGCTAAATACAATGAATATGATTAACAACGAATAGCATCAAAAATAAAAATCCTTATGGCTTGGATGCAAACAACATGTTCATCGATTGTGCTGTGTGCTTTTCCCTTTTGAACAATGTGAAGGGAACAGAGTTTTCTTCTTATAATGAGCCAAAGTACTTTCAATATATTGTAAAAGCTGATTATCTGCAAATTAAATTCAATAACTTTGAACTATACTTAACTTTTGGGCCTAAGCATAACTGTTGGGCCAAAGCGAATAGCTTGTTTACATATTTTCTACAAATTTATCACCTGCAATTCGCAGTAACAGGGTTTTGTATGAAGGAATTAAAACATTCAAAATTTAAGGGTTTGATTACCTTCACCTGACGACGTAAAACATTGCTGTGAAACTTACTTCAAACCAGATTTTTTCATTTGACATTGGAATGCATCAGTGTTGCAAAAAAGCACTGTGGGCAACAAACTAATGAGTATTTATGTTTACGTTCCACTTCACAGGGATTGGTTTGTTTATTTGTGTGCAAAGCAAGCTGGATATAAATAAACCGTTGTGGATCAAAACAACCTGTCTCCTTGACTGCAGAGTTCAGTGAAGAGCATCAGCATCAACATTATTATCAACACAGCTCAGACGTCCCCTTAATACCTATTGCAGAACGTTATGTAATCAAATACCTTTCATCAACAAGACCACGTTATATGCACAAGCTAAAATGCACGCAGACAGGGCGCGTTCGGATCAAAATAACACTTCGGATTTGAACGTGGATTAAACTTTTCCGGTGAGGGGTCATGAACTCATGGAAAATAGAAAACGTACGAGAAAAAATGAGCTAAATAGATTATTTGTAGTTGTTACTGACCTTTTGCATTTCTTGAGTGCCGCACAATGTCAAGGTGGTGATAAAATACTGATGGCAATAGAACAAAGAACATAGTCAAGCGAAACATTCTTCGCAACGTTTGCGTCATGTAATCTTCAAGCATAGAGATATATTTTTTTACTCAAATCTTCCCAAACCTCAATGTTTAGTTCACAATCATAGTGCAGACGTAAAGCTCTTGATCGGTTTATTGTTGTACGTAGGCCTAATTACCCTTTGCTATGTCATAAGAGGCTTATGTAGGGCCTGGAATAAGGGTAAATTTTCATGTACACTACCATTTGTCGTTTACTTGGACAAGTTATAATAAATGAAACACCTTTGCAGGTTTTTGATGTTCAAACCTAAACGTTAAACTGTCGTGTTTTTGAAATAGTGATGGCAATTTGTGTTTATTTGTTTACTCACGCCACATCTGAGCGTCTTCAGAGAGTTGCTCATGTTCTTGACACCATGCAACGTTCATCACAAGTTGAGGTCTGCAACAAAAATGACGGATAAATACAACATGAGAAGTTCATGTTGTAGCATTCGTGTGATTACATACAACGGAATTTGTCGACATGCATTTCAGCTTCATTTTTTCAAGCAACTCATAGAGATTTTTGAGAAAACAGTCAGATGTCCATACGTTTGTAAAACTGTACTGCAGACCTTTTGTTGACTTTGGGTTAGATGGATCATGAGATATTAGTTGCTAGAGTAAAAATAGTAAGTTGTCTTTCAATTACTCACAACCGCAGAAACAGTTTTTACGTGTCTGCTGAGCATATATGAACCGTAACTTACCATCAACGTCGGAAGAGGTATCTAACTTCATAATTATTACAGCGTAAGGTAGTTTGCTGATAGTTTTGGCAAACAAGGCCTATTTGTAGGCTAATATGCAGAGAAACATCGCTTGTGTTTTCAGCCGGTATATCTCCCAATCAACCAAAGCAACCCATGTGAAACCTTAGACTCAGGCATCTTGATACTAGAACAATGTCTTAATGAACAGGCTCCTATAAAAAAGCT
>JGI24158J21664_10005041_pt1 | contig 17174 bp, 12 predicted proteins | sample Ectturendosymbi3_FD_21664 | JGI IMG/M metagenome (IMG submission 21664)
AACGCCTTCATCATCGCATAGGATAGCGTGAATCAGATTCACAGCTCGTGCTTGTGTGTTACAGAGTGAGAGACACGCCAAACAGCACACAGTGTCGTAGACCGTTGTTAAGATCGACAAACACAGCTCCGGCCTTCTTAGCCTAAAAGCTATCCTCGATGTCCTGTGTCAGCAGGGTAACCTGATCTACAGTCGACCACCCGTGTTTAAAGCCCTCTTGTTTCTGCGGGAGTAATTGGTTTATGGCTGATTCGAAACGAACGTAGAAAATTGTTCCTGTTGTGCCATAATAGAAGATCCGGGTCTTCAAGACCATGGTGTGATAACTGACGTGTTAATCGGTCAGTGTCCTTTTCAACATATATTTTTCAGATGTCTGTCTCTGCAGGAATATTTGCAGATACCTGGTAACCTGAAGTGTTACTTGCTTCTGATTAGTTTTTTGCAATATAGTGATTTTTGTATTTCTCTTTTTTAGACCCTAAGAAAAGTAATGCATGTAAAATTAATATAAAAGTTTTGTTTCTATGGCTATATACGAGTTTGTACTTCGTAGTGAAATGCACACAAAGTGACCTCAGGCAGAAACATTTCGACAGGAAGTTATGGAAGGCATGTATCCCAAAAAGTTTGAAATTAGAGGTTGCATATAATGATGCAGGCATCGGCAAATTTTTCTTGAATTTGAGAAAGTTACAACACTACCATAATCTTCCAAGCAAAGCGCATGTTTGCGAAAAGCATTACAATTAAAGAAACAGAGCAATAGATGCCATGCACTCCTGACAACAGCCAGAATCCATCTGATCGCAATGCAATGAATGAAGATCAGCGTGAAGACCGTGCAACACAATGGCGAGTTAGCCACTAAAGTGTATCTTCACACTAACTGCACGCTCGCAACAAACACGAAACCAAATTGGTTTTGCATGCATTTCACAACACGTTCCATCACATCCATGAATGTTGGAAGGACTTTTTTCAGCGGATGCCAATAGTGGATTTTCCAGGGGTAGCATGAAAGTTGTTTTCAGGGAACCAAAAATGATGAAATTTCATTTTACCCACTCGAAATTTAGAAGTAGCATGTTTTAAAAAAAATTTAATAGAGAAATACCAAAGCGTTACGCCGTGAACTTTTCGCAAGAATCCCAGCTCTGCCGATTGTGCTTGCGTTAGCGTTCTTTTGGCTATGAATCCTGATGTCATAGATCAAGATTGAAAGAAAAACCTATTTGAAACCTGAAAATTTTTCGGTGGTTGAAAGCTCCGGTTTTGCTACCACAGAGCGGCAAAGCCCATGTAAAAGTGTGGGTGCTCATGGGATGATTTTCACATGATTTCAATCAAACATGAAAGGTAATATTTTTAGTTGCAAAATGTTGCGAAAACAAATAAGTGATTTTATTTTTTTCAATGAAATGATTCGTCACGGCATTAATTATTTGTTTTCCAAACATTTTATATTTAATAAAAATAAAATTAATTGAAAGTTTTAAAAGAAATCAACATAATCGCCGCATGTATGTTGAATTTTTCAGCAATGGCAAATAGAATATCATGAAAAGAAGACGCGCGTCATAGTTAACACTGAGCAACAACCCGGAGAAGCACCATTTTTAGTGATGGGCTCTTCAGCACTCATACTATGACGTAAAGTTTTTCAATGTAGATGCATGATATCTCTTCTTAATACGCTGGAAATGATAACACCCCAGGTAAGATAGACACATTTGTTTGCAGCAAGCCTCATTTCTGCCATCATGCATCCGTTTCGCACATATTAGAAGGGAATGTCAGCGGTGTGAACATGTTTACCGACAGGTAAAAACACCGGTTAATACCCTCGCAAACACGTGATGACTGCAGCATAAACTAAATGGAACACATTTCTGGCGACAGACTTGGCGTGTAGAAGTATAAAACATGTTGTTTTGGTGATTTCTTTTCACATAAATTTCAGAGTGATTTTTCCCCACATTGACAACAGAACAATAGGCTTAAGTATTTTAGCTGCAAAGAGTGAAACAGGTGGCATTGATCAGTTAGTGATATATCAGTAAGGAATAGTCTCAGAATTGAAAAAAGGTACAAATGTTGAAACAATCCTTCTGAAGCAAATTTGTTCTTGAAAATGTGTTATTCCACACAAACAAATGGTCTATCTTTGGAGTCGTCATCAAGCAACCTGAGAAAATTATAAGTGTAGCTGCTGCCAGTAACAGTTTGGCAGTTTAAAGCTATTTTCTAAAACCTGTAATCTCAATGCTGTGAAACTGAGGAAACATGTTATGATATGTCATACACAGGTTTCAGGTTAACCCACTGAAACTCTTTATCTCGTTTTTCAAAAGAGATCATCTTTCAGAAAATTGTTTGCTGTAAACTGTTTTTTCTGTTGAGTTATGTCCCACTTGTGCAAAACTCCTGTAGCTGGATTATATTGCGCTGACGACTCGGAATTTAAACCATTTCTGGTTTGAAAAATAGTTCCAGGAAACTAGCGGATAAAAAAACTAAAGTAAGTGCTTGTTCCAAACGAGCGTTATTTGGCAAAAAGGCCCAACGTGGGCTGCTTATCTCGATAAGACAACTTTCAAATGATTGTGTTTTTAACTAGCCTGAATAACATGTCTCATGTACAAAAGATTTGCAGATATTTCTTAGAAACTAATCGTTTCTAAAACTGCTACGAAGATCTTAAAAGTTTCTGAGAATTTCATTGTGGTCAATCGGGTAAAAACACATTTTAATGAAAGCAGTTGTCTTTATTTTTTCGGCAAAAAAAAACATAAATTAAAGTAATCACTGCGTGCAGAGTAATAAGTCATGTTATCAAAACAATATATTATTTGAAACAATCAAAGGACACCACAACGTGAAGATGGAATGAAGAACTGGTAATAAAATTGGAACCTTCAGTCTATAAATTGACGACGTGTTTAATCAGAAATTCCCTGGTTATTGTACATTCCCTCCAATAAACGGTACCTAGTCGCAGATAATTGCGAGAAAATGATTTTTTTACTTGACTGCTTAAGAAGCCTCTACCAAAGAACTGAAATCTGATTTCTTTTGATGTGCTATATAATATGAGAAAACCATACAAGTGCGTTTTAATCTCAATAGCAACCACTTAGGTTACCAAGTGACCAAAACATCGCTTTGATTTTTACGGAATATCACTGCAACAGTAACTCGTATATGATTTTCTAAGAGAAAAGTAGCACTGATTTTAATGGGTAATTGAGCCACATGTTTCCTTGACAACATCAGATGGCAATTAATATTAACTTTTGATGAATTTTCCAGGTAAGAAAGAAAAGATTGAAACACCTAAACTTTCGTTCTTAAACGATGAGGCAAGCAGAACCATTATCTCGGTAAGCATGTATATTGCAATAAGAATAAAGCAATTTGCGTCATTAAAATATTTTGCTTATTGTCAAAATGCACAGGTACTTTAGTGCTTGCACGTCCAGTAATGATGTGTGGTATTGACGCCGTTGTTACTTCTTCCAAGTCATTTTGATGATGGAAACTCCGTATTTCTTCGGTTTTAGCCACTTAAAATCCTTTGTTAAATAGACGACGCGCTCACTTTGTTGGGGTGTTTTAAAAAATAACATGAAGATGTTGTTAAACAATGTAAGCTTTTTGATGAAAAAGTTGTGGACTAGCATTATTAAGCTTCAACAACGATTTTTCTAGCATTGGAAACACCTACTTTATCTCCATGATACTATACGTAACGTCATATATGTGCTGTGAACTTTGAAAACTACATATTTACTCGTTTGCGGCAGTTTAAACAGATCTGTTCAATTGCAAGAAGCGTAACAAAGGCGAGCTTTTTTAAAGCAAACATTTGGGACAGAAAATGGCGCACATATCTTGTACATTACACAGGCAAAACACAACAGGCGCTGGTGGTCTGCCCTTTCTTCCCAGATTCGTTAAACGTAGTCCACTCAGGAGAGCTTGGAACTGTTATTCCTTATTGTAAATTCTGTTGAATAGGACGTCTTTTGGATATGCCTCAAAAGTACGAAAATACGTGTAGGATTCGCAAAGCGTCATAATTTTATCCTATCCCATTACAATCCATGTTGAGCACAAGGTTAGAAGATACAGAAAGCAACATTTTTACATTCGTCTGAGCTACACTGTCAACAGCGTGAAAGCGTGCAATCAAACATGTCAGCCTGCAATTTAGTTGTTGATCTGAAATGCAAACAAGTCGTGCTGAAAATCATTTTCAAAAGTAAACAACTAGACTAATATTTGGATCTTTGAATGGTTGATGAGACTCAAGTGACACCCAAACCATGGCACTGTCTATGGAAAGAAATCTTTTTTCGGCACAGAATCAGACATTAAGATGTTACGGAGTACATATTTCGCCTACAAAGTAGGCATCGTCAGCTCTTTAGAAAGGGGACAATTTAAGAAATCAAGCACAGATCACCACCTAAAATGTAAAGCAGTTCGTGCATGAAAACATTTTCATTATTGACAATTAAAATCCTCACAATGTTATCTGTAACATCTTAGTGTCTGATTCTTTGCTGATAAAAGATCCCTTTCGGTGGACAATGTTGCCGGTGGTTGATTTAAAGGCACTGCAAGGACGATAATGTCTTTGTTACAAACAATAGGGATAATAACCTTGTAGCTTATCTTACGACTTTGACTATTGTTTACCCGTTGATTAAATTACTTTTGTAGAAACAAATTTTATTCCAAACTTCAACTGTGAATCACCCTGATCATGATCACAATACTTGGAAAGACGTTTTGATAAATATATTGGTTCAATCTCCCAAAAAAACGTGATTATGTAGAAATTGGTATTTGGCAATATGCTAACACTAATTTTTATGCAATTATTTTGTTAAGAACGCAGGTAAAAATAAACTCTTTGCATCAGAATTGCTGTACGTTTCAAAATTGAGTGCTAACCATACGTCCTTTTTTAACTCAGTCATATGAAACAAGAAATCGATTAAACAATCAATCAATCCTGTTTTGATGAAAAAGTGACAAGAGTCATGATATCAGAAAGATCAAGACAAATGTATATTTTTCTTTTTGTTTATCTAAATGGAAAAAAGGAAAAATAGTAAAATTTTGTTGACGTCTCAACAAGCTTGTTTTGTTTGTTTAAGGACATCTGATGAAGAAGAGGCATGTGAAGTCGGTACAGTTCAGGAAGAACTTCCTCCAGAGCGGGATATGGAAATAGTAACTTATAATGATATAGTGGAGGTAAAGCCGCAGTCAGAAGGATGGAAAAATTAAACTGTCCAGATTCACCTGCTTCGAAATTGAGATGAACAATGCAACTCAAGTCTCTTGTAGAACAACATTTTTAAAATTCAGCTGGCAAAAGGAACTTCCACGAAATGTGACACTTTCAATGTGACACCTTCCACGAAATGTGACACGGATGCTCTGCCAAAGATTGAATTTTTTGTGTGTTTAACTATTAAAACTTTCTTATCGTTTACTTGTTTTTTATTCTTGTTAACATTGAGACAATTTCGATGGAACTTCCAAGACCTTACTTGTTACAGCGCGTCTGGATAGAATAAAGTTCGTCAGCTTTCCCATATTTTCATCATTCCAGTCGTATTGTGTTGAAAATATTCTGTTTTCGCTGTCATTAATTTTGTCCTAAATGTGCCAATAAAGTTAAAGACTGTAATATACGCTCCTTTCCGATTTCATTTCGGAGTGAGACTTGCAGTTCTCTTAAATTTTTCCTCCGGTGTTGTGGTTACTATATGTTGTGCATAGCTGCCCACAGTTGAGGTGTTGCGAGATTTTATGGCTTAGAGTGAGGCTTCTGGTATTTTTATCTCCAGGCAAATGCACCCTATGAAAGTGGACGTACGCATATTTGTTTCGTTTTGTTTTTCACATAGGGTATATCACAAGATTATTCGTGAAGTATCGATGAATTGCGCAAATGTATCTAGCGATCCGCAAGAAAAAACATATTTTCAAAAATTTTAGTTGTAAAAGCCTTAACCTCTTATCGACCGTACGTTTTAGTGCTATCAAATCACAGTGAGTGCTTTTACATTGTAAATACACAGAACGAAGGAGTGCACAGCCTGGTTTCGCGTGCAGTCGTGTTATGATGATTTGTATTACTGCTGCGACAGATTAAAATTGGCATGTCCACTGTCAAGCGTGCTGCAAAGACTTCTGTTTCGTGCAGCTAAGCGATTCAAGACTCACAATTGCCGAAATATTTTAGAGAGAAAAGATTGACGGCACTTAAATAAAATGTGCAAACATTGGCAGCGCCAAAACCTCAGCCAAGATAGAAATGAGGGAAAGATGAAGTCGCGATGAGCGCAAAATGTTGATAAGTCGCTTGTGTGTGGAGATACTACAAAAAAAAACTTGAACATGTCTCTTTTAATAAATAACGAGAAACCTTCCTTTTGTCGACAATGGACGCATGGTAATGAGGTAATAGCAAACGTCTTTACATGAGCAGATGCTAGTGGCATTATTTACAAATCGCAAAGACTTATTAAGGAAAAAACTTTTCGGGAAAATCCGTTGCACATTTCTCTTGCTTGTATGTTTATGAAGTAAAAATATGTATGATAGGTAAGTTGTTAAAACGTTGTGCAGTATTTCCTATGGTAAAATTGTTAGGTGTTGTAAACACGATAATAGTTTTCTTGTACAACAAAAGTAAAAAAAGTTTGTAATTTAATAATTTGGAGATGTTTAGAAAAGAGAAATTGATATGTTTCAATACAAATATGTATGTTTTGCTTGTGTTTTAGCAAAGCCGTGAAGATTGTGTCACTTGTCGGCTGAATAGAGAGATCTCATATATAAATTTGTTGGCGAGTAAAGCCCTTTTGGCAGAATCCACAGCAGAACAGCCAAGAAGTAGACCAAGTTCCAGGTGTTGAGATTATACTTCCGACCTTGCTTAGTCCCGTCTTGGTGTGAATACATTAACTACCAGAGTTTGCTGAAAAACAATTAACATTCTGACGCTTCCTAGGTTTTCTGCCCTCTCTACTACCCCCGAGGAAAAGCGAGTGTAGGCATAAATGAATGAATGTGTTTTTTGCAGTTTTTCATGGTTCAATGCGTGTGCACAGTGCATTTAAAAAGGTATTGCAGATTGCAAGCGTTGTGAACATAACTGCCGCAAAACGACCAGTGGAAAAATCCTTTTTCAGTTCTTATAAGTACTTGCTTTGTAGAGGCAACTTTGTTTAATTTAGTGGACGTCTTCTTGCGCCTATTTTTTCAAGTTGTTTTGATGAAAAAAAAATTAAAGTTTCTTGTAACAAAGCAGCTTAATCAATAGAGTTGCACCATCTGTTAAATTGGGATATACCGATGGCAATGAGATCGGATAGAGTCCACGTACATGACGTGCTTCGCAGTCTATTAAGCGCGCTAGAGCTCAGCTTAAACATTAACTTTGTCTTTATTGTGCAACTGCATGGTATGGTTGCGAAAGCTGCATGTGCAAAAGTGCAAGAGCGCAAAAGCAACTTCCTTACCAAAGTTCCATCTAGGGCCCAATGCAACGAAAGAAAGAATTCAAACATGTAGTTCAGGTGTTTTTTTTTAAGAAAAATGTTAGGTACCCGGTATGGACCTGTAGGGACCAGATTTCTCTGATTCTAGGTACCCGATGGTAATTTTCTCTGATTCCAGGGATCTGATTTTCAATTCTAGGGACCCGAATCGGGTCTCTAAAACATCTTTATAAAAACCCTGGTGTAGTTACAAATATTGTAAACAACCTCACCTCATTTGGTCGTACACAGAAAGTGATTGGGATGCACTTTAAAACATATTTGAATACTTTCCTTTATAGGTAGTTGTTGCTGTTGCATTAAGACTTGTATTGTTGGTTTCTTGGCAAAAATTTTCAATTGGCGTTATCACTTCTGTTGACAGTAGCATATGCTGATATAAATGAAACAAGGTTATTCAGCACTTTAGCTGATTTAAAATTGAAGATGGCTTCTTTCGTCGTTTGAGAAAGTTCTTTTAATCCATTGCTTGACCGCACTAGATATCGGCGCAGGTGTTGAACAGCCATTCAAATACTGTAGTTTCATCATCCAGAACCGTCAGGCCGTGCAGTCCATTGGTAGGTCGATGGATTGGACATTTGAAGACGCTTTGTTCTTCTGTGCCACACTCACAGGCCACAGAGGGACTATACCTAATTTGTGCAAGCAGGAGTGTCCAGACGTGCCAGAAAGTCTATTGATGATATTCCACGCCTTGCGTCTGGAGTGCGAGAAGTCGATGGAATTGACAGCTTCTTCCCATCGCTCCTGTCCTTTCCTTGGAGTGGTGAGGGTAGGGACGAAGCAGCTCTATCAGAATCAGTCCCCACTGGGTCTCGGAGGAAGGAGCGATAGAGGGTCTCGCACTCGTCCCAATATGGCACATAGGTCTTGCGACGACCACGTGGGATGCAATTGTTTATCCGTAAACAGCAGAATTTTGCAAATTTCTTTATATGTCCTCTCGATGTTTATTGTGCAGGAGGTGGAAGTCTCTCAACGTATTCGGCTGTAAGAAGGCAAAAGTGCTTCCAATCAACCTTTCGAAACTTCCACGCTTAACTGGATCGCTGAAGGCAGGAATTTTGAGTGGTAGAGATGGTCCGTGTTGCTCCCGCTTGAACTTTTCCAGTACACATCTGTCAAGCATTCGGTTGTCCTGGTTGTCACCAACGAAGGCCAGGTCACGGTTGGTATGCACGTTCCATCGGTGAGAGGAGAGACTGATACCCTCTTTGCGTCGTACAGCAGTCCAAGTGTGTTGGCTGTTTCCCTGAGATTCAAGCTCTCACCGTTAGGAGATGTTTTGCTGTAGCCCAATTGTCATGTTGGCAGCTGAAATCACCAATTACAGACTGGGGTGTGAATGTGAAAATGTCGGGATGGCCGTATAGGTGCTAGCCGCGAGCGTGGAGGTTTGTAGACGTTAATGATCTTACATCCTGCGACGTCTATGCACATCCACTCAGTCTCTGATTGCTCTGGAGACTGGTCGACCAGTGAACATTCCAGCCGCTCGTGAACAAACGTGGCCAGACCGTGCTTCCTGATCCAGGTAGTGAGAAAGTGGGAATCACCAGCTTGTCTGCACATGTGCAGTGGGTCTCCTGTGGGACGAAGATGAATGCCTTGTCCTTGTAGGCTAGCTGCTCGATAACGTTGGTGTTTTCTGCGGTGAGACCCTGGGTGTTCAGCTGGAGTATGTTGAGTTTTGGATCGCCATCGGGGCAGAAATGCTGCTGCGCTTCAAACAGGGCTTTTCCTAACCCATCCCGTTTAGAACATCCTGCACGGGTAGCAGTCGTTGCTCTCGTAGCGACACGTTTAGCAGGCATTTTTAGAAATACCGCAACGGAGAGGGGCACCTGAAGGCACCTGTCCTCCACCCCACAAGGCTTTGAATATGCCACTGCAGAAGGTTAAAAAAGACCATTTTGTGTGTTGAAAACTTTGAATTTTTGTACTGAATTTCTTTGAAAACCACTCACCGCCTGTGTGGAAATCTAACCATGTTTCTTCAGAACTTTTTAGGCCATTTTCGGATAAATCAATCAAAAACGTTCAATCGATAATATTAAAAAAACAGGAAGCTTTTCAACAGAAAACATACGTTGTTGTGCAGCTCTAAATTTCTAGATGATGTGGCTATTGCAAGCTAAATTATTAACCTCAAATCAAGGATTCTTAACCTGGGGTCCATTAAGCCCGTAGGGGTCCATGAATGTGTTTCTGGTGGTCCGCAGACTAAAATCCAATCACAAAAATCCTCTAGTTTTGATTCCACCCATTTGGATCGTTATTCAGCTTAATCGCACCACAAATTTAGTCTGACATGCGTATGTGTCTACTGACCATTTCATATGATAATGGTGACCGTGGAAGGCCGAAGTCAGAAATTTGCTTCTTACCAGGGTGATTGAGGTGCTCACACTAACAAGCAGCCAAATCTGATTTCTCAATATTCGAAAAAAACGTTGAGAAAACGAAGGATCCGCAACGGTTTTGAGTGCAGTGAAAGGGGTACACAACAACAAAAAGTTTGAGAACCACTGCCTTAAATAAAGTTTACTTGGAATAGTTAAACTTAACGCAGTGCCCAATGCATTGCCCTTTATTTGAACCCGTGACAGTGAAACCAGCCTGACTTGTGTTAAATAGCATTGCGTCACTATCTGTGACGTTTGTGATTTAAACTCCGCTGTTCTTAATGTGTATTTAAGGTATCAGTATCAAAAAACTGTGATTTGTAAAGAACACAGTGGACGAACGTTTTGTGTTTCATCCGTTTTTTGCCCTCGATTGACCCTCCTTAATCACCTCCGCGCCGGTGTCGGACACTTCCGGTCCTGCTTGCACAAATGGGTTATGGCCTCTTCTGAGGCCTGTGAGTGTGGCGCAGCCAAGCAGTGGATTGAAGAACTGGCTCAAAGGACGGAGAAGAAGCCCTCGATTGGTAGTAGTATTGCGTAATAAGATGAAGCATTACCTTTATTTAAGTTTTTGCCTTTTTAATCAGGTTTTTATCATTACAAAGAATAGCACTTAAGCAATGCTTGTATTTACGAATGCGCGTCATGTGAAAAAGTTCGAAAGATCTCTATATGAGAAAAGTAGGTTTGGAACATATTGTTTATGGTGTAGCTACAAGTGCAACAAGTTTTGATTTAAAGAAGCTTGTTGAGTCTCAACAATGAAATCACTTGAATGTCAGCCTATGCGTCATTATATTCTGTCTGAAAACATTAGCTTTCATACATGGCATAAATTAATGAGTAAAGGCTTTTGACAAAATATACCAAAGCATTTTTACTGTGCTCTGTTTATGAGCCTTTACTTATTCTAAAAATTTACTGCCGGCCTTTGTATACGGACAACTCTAAAACCTCTGTTCAAGATTTTTTTTAATGGGGCCATTTGTGAGTCTGCAGCTTTTTGCTAGTTTTGTTTGCAAAATCTGATCAACTGCAGGAACGCATTCCTGACTGCGTTTTTTTTACGAGCAACGCGAAGGTAATTGAGAGAGATCGACGCGAAGTTGCTTCGCCGATGCAACGGTCGTCTCCAAGCGATGCCCGTTCCACGGAGAAGGCGCGCAAGCAAGGAAAAAGCCCAGTGGCGCAGAAGCCATTGGAACTTACTTTTCAAATCTGTGTGGTCATACTTCATTTCGTTTAAGTCAACACGAGAAATTTTTTGTCGTTTACCTTGGTAATGAAATGTCGCTTAGTGAATACCTCAGCATCACTGACACCTTTTTCTTATGAGGATCACAACGTAAGCAATTGGTTTACGTAGACGCTATCTTTGTAAGCGTAGACGTCCCGATGTTATATACTTTGAGCCTCTTGACTCGGGTTATTCCGATTAAACCGATGGTGGTTACACAACTTCCTTTTTCCATGAACCGATGAATACCGTTTTTTAGAACCGCAAATGGCAATGTTTGTCTTTTCTACAAATGACCATAGCGTTTTTTGTTATCATACCCGTTTTTGTTTTCGTAGACTCTTTCAAAAAAGTTGTCACAAACCCCACGACAACGTTTTGCAGCCGTGACAAACCAATTTTTGGCGCTCGAAAATGTTTGCGTAATTTACAGCGTGTGAGTTTTCTCATGAAATTTTTCTCCAAGCTGTCCTTCTGGTGCGTTTGTAAAACTTTTTAGTGTGACATCAACCAGTTGTAGATCCGATCACTATCCAATCTTTGCAAAACTTTGTTTACAAAAAGCTACTCCAAAGGTTTAGCAGCCACCTCTTACCACGAATGACAATATTTGTCTTTTCTACAAATGACCATAGGGCTGTTTGTTATCATAATCGTTTTTGTTTTGNAGACACTTTCAAAAAAGTTGTCACAAATCTCACGACAACGTTTTGCAGCCGTGACAAACCAATGTTTGGCGCTCGAAAATGTTTGCGCAATTTACAGCGCATGAGTTTTCTCATGAAATTTTTCTCCAAGCAGTCATCCTGGTGCGTTTTTAAAGCTCAAAGTATATAACATCGGGACGTCTACGCTTACAAAGATAGCGTCTACGTAAACCAATCGCTTACGTTGTGATCCTCATAAGAAAAAGGTGTCAGTGATGCTGAGGTATACAGTAAGCTACATTACATTACCAAGGTAAGCGACAAAAAAGTTCTCGTGTTGACTTAAACGAAATGAAGTACGACCACACAGATTTGAAACAGCAGTTTGTCTAAGGTGATGTAACCACAGACTTGTTAATGCTTTCAAGAAACAAACGAACACAAAAGTTCTTGCGTTGCAAAAAAATAAATTTTAAAGGTGGCAAGAAAATTTGTTTATAACGAGGCGTGAGCTGGACCACGCCGTTGCTGAGATATGACTGATTTGCTGTACAATCGCGAGTTCGCTGTGCGATAGCCGTCGGTGATGACTTCGTTTTATGCTGCGATGAAATGTTGCACTGTAGGATCATGAAAATCTGGAAGCGCGTCGAAGTATCTTTTGGTGTCTTTGAATGTGGAGTATCGCCAGATTCGAGACCGAAGCGTTCGGATCATTCGCTCGGTGATGGAAGATTCTGTTTCTTGATTTTGTGCCGTTGAAAAGTGAATCTGTTTCTGCTTAGGGCAGCGTTGAAAAAGCTTGTTGGCGAACTCGAGACCACGGTCCGAAATACTTTTGCCACGTAAATGTTGTGAGCCAGGTCTGATACTCTCATCCACCGGAATCGCTATTGGAAAGTCAAGGGTTTTTTCTGCTGCCGATTATAAAAAGTACTGGCGAAACCGATGAATGACTTTAACACAAAAGTGCATTTTATAAGTAAACGCTTTCGGTTAAAATGGGAAACATCGGGATATAGTTGACAGTGACACGTTTGCGATTGCATTGATCCATGCCCTCAGACTACCTTCTTCGCAAGAAACTACTCAAGCATGACTTTTACTTTTGAGACGAGCTCAGATGGTGCGTTCCAATACCGCACGACAACAACCTGGCGATTTGGCTTGTAGAAAACGCTCCACTGTCTTTGAAAAAGTAGACAAAATATACCGAAACTCGCGCAGTCGACTCACTCACTGACTATGTTGGGATCAAATTTCAAATCATTATTCCATTCAGCTTTTATCAGTGTACGAATTGCTGTATTTCTGACCAATGTGTTTTGAATAGAACAGCGCTATTCTCGATGTTCATATTGTCTGTTGGTCAAAGAAAATGTTAAAATGTTTCCGGGTCATTGTTTCGAGCGTTTGCAACTTTGAGCAATGAGCCAATGTTGTTATTACTGAAACTTTAAGTTGTCCACTAAAAGGAACATACTAAAGGCATTGAAGTGCACAGTTTATTCGTGAAAACGTTTTGTCAAAACACGCTACCGCCGTAATATAAGCCAAAGGTACGGTTAATTGTCCTTCCGTTTTCTCATATTTCTCTGGATACATTAGATAATACATTACGTAGATTGGACTTGAACTGCACGTTTGTGTAAATAAGGGGTTTGTGAATTGGAACTGACAGCCAGTATATGAGCAAAAGCAAAAATGTCTTTCTTCACGCATGCCTGAATCGGATTTCCCATCTTTGTGAATTACCGCAAGTTTCAAACAAAGCATATTTTTAAATCCTTCGTTGATGCAACCGAAAGGTTTTAAGATTTTTGAAAGATATCTAGACAATTTAACCTTAAAGTAAATAAATTTCTGATTCTGTTTTTCAGTAGCAGTTAATTTATGTATTATCCAATGGAATTGCTGCTCATTACATCACAGTAAATTGGAACACCTTGCAGTCATATATCTTTTTGAAATCATTTCACCAACGCCGTTGGTCACTTCGCAAATACGTTTCGTTAAAGACTTTGTGATCTCAAAAAAGTGAAAATTTCTCACTGCAAATAGCAGATTCTTGCAGAACGTCCAAAATTTGTAAATGTTGTTTGTGAGAATGTTGGTATATAAACGCGTTTTGGAAAGAGGAGCATCAAACTACTTAGTTTGAATGAATGAACACAAGTAATGAATGAACACGGGAATTAAATAAATGTTACCTGCTCTTTTCACAAAGAATTACTTGACACTGTGAAGCAAGAATGGTCTTCCGTGGGATCCGTCTTTCAGATTATAACTGTAATTCGATTTTTAAAATTTGTGCTGCTGTAAGGTGTATCGCCAAATTCAGAGAGAAGACTAATTAACCATGTATGCTCTGTCTGCTTCAGCTTATGATACGTCCCAGCTTTATATTTCAAAAACCAGTAAAATATCCATAGATAGTGTAGAATTTCAGCAAAGTTACTAGAAATGAATTATCTTTGAAAGTGGTATCTTTAATGCAATATCCTGCGTTCTGTTCTTGTTCAAAATAAATTCCAACAAATTTCCAAGGACTTGCGTTACCCATAACTTTACTAAGGCGACGTGTATTAAATACAGTTAGAGAACCTACAAACTGCAGTCTTATGTCATTCATTTTTGATTTTCTGTTCATTTGGAGTCGTTCCAGTTGTTAGGATTTTGCAGAGGGTTCTCGCCACATTCATTATTAACAGTTGCTATAAAAAACAAATATGACAAAGGCAAAAGCAGTTCAGGGCTTTGGTTTCAACTCTATACTATTTCTCAATAGAGTGAAGCGCGTTCTTTGCTTCAACATATACGTTGATTTTTTCTCCTTTGGGTTTTGTTCATTTTTTCTCCTCTTCCCAGTCTGTTGCTGGTTTGACTTCCAAGAAGGTGCTCTCGTACGTTTGAGTTTGCTTGAAAAAAACTAATTTGCTCTGAAACTACTTTGTCTGTGATGCGTGTTGAACGCTGAGATGTAATTTATCCATTATTGTAAGAACACAGGTAATTCCATGCAACTATCAGTTATAATTATACAACCGAAAAAGAATACAAAAAGACGGTATAGGCACCAGTGAAGAAAGGTTATGTCAACAGTTAAAGTAGTGGCCGTTGTTGTTTGTGCACCTGAGGGTTAAAAGAAAACACTATGGCCTTTCTTCTGGGAATCCCAGATTTTCAATGGGGACCCTGGTGGTTACCTGGGAAGCGGGGACCCCGTTGAAACGCTGATCTGAGATTTAGTTATTACATAAAAAGATCAAAGGTTACATCAAATTAGCAGAGACTTTTGTCTCACTGGAAAGTTAAAGTTAGGAATTCTCAAACATAAATACTTCCGTGGAGATAAAATATATCCTTTAAAATACGTTAGCAGTCCGACGTGCAGGAATCCGTAAATCGGTCAACAGTGGCACAACTTGATTTGCGCCTTTCATACAAATTGACATAAAACAAATTTCGGTAATGCTCCTGACCTGTTTTCATAGAGTATACACAAAAAAGAGACTTCTTGAGGTAACTGCCTGGCTTCAGCATCTTTTCTCAAGAGTACGTTTGTCTGCATTTTCGATTGTCCAACCTTCACGGTTTTGATGTAATAACCAACTCATTCAGTCATCACATGTCGCTTCAATCACTTTCAGTGAAAGATACCGTTTTAAAATATGAAATGTTTTCACGATCAAATTTTGATGTCAGCAACAACTTTATCAACGTGTCTTGGAACGCATTAATAGACTTACTATTGCGCTGTTTTCACAGACAAGGCGTTCACACACAAACCAGGCATAAAGTATATTCACGAAAAAATGTTATCTCGATATGGTAGTTGATTAGATTTTTTGAAGGAAAACGTTATGTGACAAAATATAAACTTTAGTGATGAAATGCAACAAATCAATCCTTAATTAATCATCCACAATCTATACTTCAGCTCCAAATTAATCACCAAAAATGTCTAAAGATTCTAACGGAGACTTCTTTTAGAATTAAGGCATTAAACATGATAAAGACTCGTTTTGTTTGCAGAACAAACAACATTCTGCGTAATCTAACCCGTCGTTTTTTTGTGATTGCGAAAACACAATTTAGATCAAAGAGAAAACTGGAGGCCTGGGAAACCTGTGTCGTGGATATAACTTGAGCAGTCTTTTTATGGATGAAAGCAAAACATCATCTTGAAATTTGCTGAAATGACTGTTTTCTTGTTGACTTTCAACAAGAATAACATGAAGGAAGCGGTAAAAAATAAAATCTACATGTTGGCTCTTGCGGAAATAAAGAGGAAACGAATGGGATTTGGTTGTGATTGAGGAAGTTGTTGTTATACACCAATAGTTTATATTTTTAATTATGTGAACACTTTCATTTCATTCAAACCCACACGTTTGCTACCAGTGGAGTGGTGGCATGTGGCAATCCGAAACTCAAACGTAGTGATCTGCTACGGAAACTAACCGGGACGCTCAAAGCAATTGTATACTTCGCTTTTTGTCTGCTTTAGGTTTTATCAGTCAAAAGTGCATCCAGTGACGTTAGCTTCTGTTGTTTAAATGAACTAACGGATTAACTGTTAACGACTTTAATTTTTTGATGAACGCATTAACGTGCGACAAATGTAATTTATTGAATAACAGCGACTCCCACTAAGGACATGAGTGAAATTTCTGTGCCAAGGATGTTGGAGCTTTGGATTTGAGATTGATGAACACTTGTGGGAAGAACACAATTTTTTACATTTCTGTGCGATATATACAAATGAAACATGCTGTGAAGTATAACGCCATGTCTCCAGCGCCAATCTCCGCTTGGGCTAAGCGGCTATTGTCGTCGTAAATGCTGCAGTGGCGGTAAGTCAATGGCAGCACCGTGTTTGCAGAAGTTTTCCATACGCTCACCTTTCCATTAAATTAACGCTGTGCAAAAGGCCATACAGGCCGCAATTACAATTTTCCAAGTATTTCTTACGACTATAACTAGATGTTGGCGAAGAACGTGTTGCAGACTTTCAAACAGCCAATTTCTTGCAAACATAATTCTTTTTTGTATTGCATTCTACATCGTCCCATTTGTTGTTTCTGTATTTCCAAAAGTGGACGCAGTTTTGTCCGATTTGGTTGTTAGGTTCTCCTTTTGCCCAGTCAGTAAATTCCTGAAAATATTTGTAGTTTTAATACTACTTCCATTGTTTGCAGTTTAACAAACTACAGATCACTGGCGCACAGTGAAGCTTCAAACCAACAGCAAAGAGGTTACTCGGGACCATGCGGACACTGTGCGTTGTGTG
>JGI24158J21664_10005042_pt1 | contig 17173 bp, 12 predicted proteins | sample Ectturendosymbi3_FD_21664 | JGI IMG/M metagenome (IMG submission 21664)
CGTAACTGCAGCTGTAATATGTTGCGTGGTGGTAATGTAGCTGTGATTTTATACTGTTTAGGTTTTCATATTTTCCGTTTGTTTCATGCAATGAATTTCATACGTTGCATCCTGCCAAAGTTTAATGTTTCAATTAATGCTGCAAAGTGAAGTTTTCATGAACAGTAGCAACTGTACTATTTATCGCACTGCATAATTCACTTATGCTATTGCAGTCCAGTGAAGTACTGCTATTTTTATAAAATATTTTTGTTGAGGTTATAAGTCATTTGTCATTGGAGATGTGCATTTGTACACATTCCGTGGTAATTGATCATACATATATAGGCTCGTATAGGTTGCAGTATTTGCGTGTATCAGTCCCTTATTGCTATTTTTTCTTAGTATGCTGTGTTCAGCGCACATTTAACTATCCAAACTGGAGTTGATTCTTGGTTTTCATAACGTGACTTTAGAATATGTAAACGTTTAAGTACAGTAAGTTGTAGTGTTTTAAGTGCAACACATTGCAGTGAAGATTGCCTAATGTGGAAGGCTAAGCTATATGCTATGTATTAAATTGCCCCCTTTCTCTCTCCTTGCTTGAGACTTGACCTATTTGCAGCAATGTAATATTTTAGATCGTAACCTGATATTTTACTATTTTTCCAGGTTGATTGCGATTCCCGCTAACACAAAAGCACACATCTATGCTAGAGAAGAACAGATCTTAGCTATTAGGATGATCGTGTTCGAAAAATAAGTTTGGAACGTATATAAAAACTTGAAAATGAAGATGCTGAAAAACATCTTCCACGCGTGATGGCATGAACAGCAATATTTGGCGGTATTTTACTGCAATTAGCTAACATTTTTCACACAATAAATATTACCATTGTTCACATGTGGCCATGCAGAATAATGATTGTTAGTTGATGGCGTACGGCTTTGAACCCTGGTAATTGGAAATTAGGCATGCAGACACCTTGATTTTTTTACAATGGTACGTTTTAGTCTTAAAATTAAAGACTTGCTGTTTGTACGCTATTTCGGAAAAACAAGATCACATTTGGGCAAATACTTTTTGCATCCCCAAAAATATGCACTCCCGTACACCTATGCCATGAGCACTATGACATACATCAACCTCAAAGTGCTGAAAAGCTTGACAGCAAAATCTACGAAGTGCTGAGCCACGCTCATTTACATCACATGATTTCGATGTTACCAGATAGTTTTACTGGTCATTCCACCGAACGAACAGATACGCATCAAATGTTGCACAAAGCAAAGAATCTCGTTGCCATATTTTACCTTCTAAGTCAGGGGTGGGGAACCTGCGGCCCGCGACAACGTTTGATATGGCCCGCGTCAGAATTTTCGCTCCCCAATTTGGAACACAACATCGGGTCAAAATGAAACACCACGATAAGCAGGTAGTTAAGGTAGGATGTAAGTTGAGTTGATTTTATTTCGCGATAATTAATATTCAGCAAGAAAAAACAGAAATTAGTGCAAGGATGCCAGGGCACTGAAGGAACCCTAAGGCTATCGAGTCGATGCCCCTCAACAGTTAAATTAGCTTTGTAACCGTCCAGTTTCAACTCGTGGTGCTGCATATATGTGGGAAAGAGCTGCTAGAAGCTAGATGATCAACAAGAAGAGCCTCCATCCCTCATAGTAAGATGAAGGTAGAATTTTAGAATACAACCAGTTGTTATTTGCGGCCCGCAGGAATAATCCACTTTGACCGATAGTCTTGATGTAAGTGTGTATATTGTCGAACAAAAGAAGCAGTATCCCATTTTGGAAAAGTATGACATTGCTGTTTCGCTCCATAGCGAAAATGGCAAAACTTGCAAGATTTCAATAATCTAATGACGTTGACTACAGTTTTCGGAAAAAGAAGACAAAATAATTCCTCGCTTTCTTATCAGAGTTCATGCGAAAACAATACAGTAAGCGGCAATCCTAATCTAAGAACACTTTCAACCCTTTCCAGTCTTTGGCATTGAACTGAAGTCATTTCAGTAACAATTTATTGTAGTTCGGCTATAACGACGCTGTTTCCCCGGTCCCAAAAGTGTCGCTATAGAATTCTACTGCACTTCCTATAGAAAAGTATGCATTGTGTACACGTGGGCATGGTTGCCAGATGAAAATTTCAATAAAAAGCCAAATGCTGAAAAGTGGCCAGAAAAAGGCTAAACCGACTCTTTAAAGGCCAGAAAAAAGCCAAACTTCATTTGCGGTATTGTTATTCCCTTGTCACAAAAAAACATCAAAATTAAAGTATATCAAAAAATTTCCTTCGAAATTACGATTAAATCTTGCCTGGCATTGTACTGGAGCACTGATCTTCGCTGACTTTTCATGGTTTGTAAAATTGCACGCTTTGGGTACAATGGTGCCAGTTTGAATACTGATCCATCGGCAGCTTTCTGCACGAGCCTCTCCTATTCACTCCTGCCTGTACTTGCGATCAGAATCATAACTCATCCACTTCGACCTAAATATCGCATTTCTATCGCGAAGACGCAGACCTGTCTGCAAGTGCCGAGTCTGTTTAGTGCTTACAACACAATAGACACTACACAGTGCAATGAATGCGCACATAACCAGTGATTACGAAAAAACTTGGATTTCGAATCTATCATCCCTCGAAATATTACTAATATCAGAATACGGACGGTGATATAGCATTTATTATAAAATTTTTTGCAAATGTGTTACCAAAAAAATAGAATAGCAATATTTTCCTTCATAAGAACCTATTTCCACCTAAAAAAGAGCAAAAGGCCAAACACATTTTTAAGGCCAGCCAACTTGAGATGAGGCCAAAAGTCAACTAAAATTTTTAGGCCAACCAACTTGAAACGAGGCCAAATTTCTGAAATTTGTCCTACGAGGGCCGTAAAAATGTTCAGCGGACTGCATGCGGCCCACTTTTTTTGATGCTATGCTGTATTTGTACAACAAAAATCTGAAACGCAACGTTTCCATTGTGGCTGTGGTATCGCTGCAACTGGTTTAGGGGGTTCATTGTCAGCTGTGGCCGAAAGCCTAAACACCTTGTGAAAAGTCATATCGTGGAGCTGTTGCGAGCCTGGCTAAGCGACTGCGGAACAACGACTTCCATCTCAAGCAACTTTATTTTCGAAAATTCGTCTCAATAAACTCGCAGCATCAAACAAACAAACGGCGTGCGTCTTTTAAACCTCGCAGATCCAAACACCGTGGATTTCTTTATAGCCAAGCAAGTCCGAAGAGATGCCCGCGCTACGCTGAATGATTTTCCTGGCATTACAAGCCTACTTATGAAGGTCTTGATGCATTCAACCCGCAATAAACCCATACTGCCTTTGTGTCACTTACTGGATACCTCTAATAAATGCATGCAACGGTTCGTAAGTACCTACGCCACACGGCGATCAATATCAGAGGGAGGGGGCTACATTAATAGTCGCCGCTAATCAAAACCAAAGTTTTTTACAAATTAACTGCATACACAATAACTTAAAATTCATTGCAAGTTTAATGAAGCTGGCTGCGCTACCAGCTCAAGCGTCCGCAACAACGAAACGTGGCTTCAATGGAGGCAGCATCAGCAACGCCTGACAGTGCGCAGTACTTACCAGCTTGCTCAAGGGCGCAAACATGCAGATTTCGGGGAGCTAGATCGTGTGGCGGCGTTATTGCCCGCGCGTGCAGCAGGGCGCAGCTATTGCTTGCAATGCACTGTTGTATCACTAAGCAGGCAATATGAAGAGTCAACGCGGTCACCCCCAGTTATCTGAGATGACAGCAGCAGTGAAAGCGCTGCAAGGATACGGCCGACTTGCTGGAAATGTGCAAAACGGAGGAGACGAAACCAGCTCTGGAGAGGCCACTAATTAGCAATGACGTAACGCATTGCTTAACTGTGAAGTCACCACCACGTTTCACAAGGGATTCTAAGAGTTTTTCGAATGGTTGTCACAAGTGGATTTGTTTCGTCTGAGGGTAGAATGCGACTTTCGCGAAATAGTTCAACGAAAGTCCTATTTATTTCGTAACGTTATATATACGTAGTCAATCGCGACATGTACGAATTTTGACTGCAACAGATTCTGACAAACGCGTCAGCTTAGTAGACGAAGTACCAACCAAGTAGTGGTGAGGTTTCGCCCTTTGAAACAGAACTCGGTGACATGCACGAGAAATCGACCAAGTGGCATAAAGTCATTTGAACTGAAGCATTGTTTTCCGAAATGACAAAGGTACATTGAGGATACTTATTACGGTTTGCTTGACCGAGATCTGCGATGGAGCAGATGAAGCACAAATCATAACTGAGCAGGCTGAACAACGAAAGAAGTCGGCGAACCAAATGCAAAGGACGAAAATTCGAATATCAACAATCGGAAAACCGCGTGCGGCTCGAAAATGAACTTGTTCGCCGAAGGTTACCGGTGCTTTCGCGTTTCTTGCTGTGGACGGCAGCAAGAGTACTCTCGATTCGGCCTATGACGTCATCATACAATGTCGTCACGTAAAACAAAAACCATCTAAAAGCGCACGAGGACGTATTTGCCTATACAAAGTCACGTGACAACACCGAATAAATAAATTTTTTTTGACATTTTACGCCGCAATTCATGTCAACGAAAGATACAGATAACAAAAAAACTATTTTCAGCATTTGTTTTTTCAGCGTTGGACGGCATCCATCGTTGTTGGTATGAGTGACCTAGTAGTTGGACAGATCCAGCTGGAACCGGTCCGATCTAGTAACTTTCAAGTAACTTTTAGAATGTCCTGATCAGTTCAACGTACTATGGACTTTGGCTTCTGCGATACAAAGCTTTACTGCGTCTTCTTCACATGATCGGATTTGTCGCCGGCTGCAATCAAGCGGAACATTTACGTCACAGCGGGCAATAGTTCACGCAAGCCAGAGACAGCAGATGACGATACCGAACAGGGAAAGTTCTATCTGACCGCTGCGCGACGGTTTGAGACCAACACTGCAACCGCGTAGCAACGAGCAAAGGCATTCTAAAAATAAACATCAGAAGCTCACAAAGCAACGCGTAACTAGTGACGTCATAAGGATAGCGGCGCGGATTGTGTTGCTGAGCTCCGCGTACAGTGGACGCCAGAATGGTTTCAAACGAAAAGCACGGTTGTGGCTTCTAGGTTATTTTATACACACTTACACATAAACCCAACAACATTGAAAAATCGTCCAATTCTTTTATATATTAACGGCAGTCTAGGGTTCCTTTCCCGTGTTTATAACTTGGGCGTCTCAATTGTGTGAAACAAATGTCTGTTCATCAACCGGTTATTGTCAGGGTCGCTAAGAGCGGGAAGTCTTCGATTCAACAGCAAGAAAATATTGCTCAGAAGATCTGAGATTATGGTTGCAACTTACACCTGCAAGCAACAAGGCAGCCAACTGAGCCACATCGCTTCCGCTTATTACTTCGAACGTACACATGCACCCAGGGGCAGATCCAGAGGGGTCGAACCCCCCCCTAAAAATCTACAAAAGTAACTCTTTTCACCATGATTGCGTGCAATTTGAAAAACTCCATTCGCACAAGGCCATTTTGCCGTCCATTGTTTTGTCACAGCAGTGTTGTGAAGTACGCTTCATCTCTCTTACATAGTGAACCCGTAATGAAATTTGACTGCCGAATATTACTGAAATCGCCCCCCTCCTAAAATTTCTGGCTGGACCCGCCCCTGTCTGCACCAGTGTTCCCGATGAGGAGCACAACCGCGCAGTACCGCCAGACCATTTGCGCAGTGAAATCTCAGTCTTGCGCACTTGCAAAATTCCAAATGTACCATTCTACATATACGGCATAGCGCTTCGACCGCTTGAAATGCGTTACTGGTTGTGATTCTGCATGGTTGCGCAATTGCATGCTCACTGGAACAAAAACCTGCTCAGTGCAAAAGTTCCTTAGAGGGAGCACTGCTCTGCAATCAGCCCGATGGCTTGTTCGTATGGGATCTCTTTCCTGAATCGTGATGTTGATAACTAAGCTTGCTGCGAGCGCACGAACTAGCACTGCTCTGCCCTTCCCAGAACCTTGTCAAATGACTGCTGCTGTATGAAAGGGCTGTGAAACTACTGAAATACACGGTCAGTTCCTCTGAAACCTGGTAAAACGTTTGTCTTGTACAAACAGCAAACACCAGTGACTTGCAACATGACAAAACTACAATTGCAATACTCAAATAAACCAGACGACNGAAAACAGCTAGTGCTTTAGTCCTTCCAAACAAGCTAAGCCCTTTNGATACATCTCGGTGCAACAAAACAATCCTGCTGCTGATACCTGAATGACTGATGGCTGAAGCTATGCGTTGGTCAAACGGACCTTTGAGAGACCTATCTTCGATCGACGTCATTGCCTTCATCATCTGAGAGAGAATGTTTCCTTTAGCATAAAAAAAGAACAATCTTTTTTTACATCTCTTGCCAGTCGCACAAACCTTTTGGCTAGAAAAGGCACGGGCTCCTTAATGGTCCGGCTGTTGGGCGGGCCGCTGAGGTTGAACTAGCGCGCCGCTAACGGTATTATTAGCGGTTTGATTACACCGGTCTGCTAATGATGAAAAAGCATTCAAAAAAATTTCAGTTAGAACCACTCGGTGGCGTGAAAGTGAGCGAAACCAACTGTTTTTTGTGGTGACTAGAAAATTAAGTGTGTTTTTTATATGTACCAAATCACTATCGCTTTAACAGTTTAATTGTTTTTGTTTGATATTTGTAAACAAAACGTGTAATTGTTTAGCGGGCCCTGGGCGGGCCGGATTGAAAATGACAAAATGTCCTCGATCCAGGGGCCATTAATGGGCTGGATTTTGTGGGCTATGAGTGGTCCGGCTTCAAAAGAACTTAGACCATGCCGTCTCTAATGCTGGCACAAACAACCTTCACGCGACATGATCAGATACACGGTTGCACTTAACAGGCTGCTTTCATCCACCGCCTCCACTAGGATCCCTGCCTTCGATGCAATGGCCCCAGTCAGAACGCATCACGCAACGCGAGTCGGCAGCGCAGTTAGCTCAAAACTAAGGCGAAAATAGCTTTTGATCTCAAACTATTTTCCGTTGTAACGGATTATTCAGATTGAGATCGTGGGCTGAAGCTACTCTTCCCTCAGAACTATTCGAAATACGATGGGCGCTAAAAACATGGAAAGAAAAATCGCAACTTGCAGCGTTCTTGTTTTGTTGTTTAAAAATATCCTTAAATCGGAGTGGCGTCGATTTCTGGCAGCATTGAGTTCAATACGAGTTTATCAACTACTCGGCTGATCGTGCTTCGGACATCAACACAATCAAAGCACGTCGCGTTTGTTTTAACGAACTGAGGTTTAAAATGCAGTTGTACTTCCAAGACATGCAACGCTGCGTTATATCCTTAATCATTGCCACAATCCCGCACCTCTTCGGACCGCACCCCACAAGAACACAGAACCTTACGTTAGGTCACAAAAGGTCTGGGTAACGTCATAAACTCCCACCTTCGACGAAGTTTCTGGAAATCCACTTCATTCCTTCGTCGATGATGATCACTGGGAAAGATATCTTCAACACCATCATCCACTCGTCCAGGTTGAGAGGACAGATTTGGAAAACCATCTGAAACGAAGGAGTCAGTCACAATGATTACCAAACTTCAACTTCAAACCCTTTCAGGACACAGCTTTTTGGTCAAACTGTTGTGAGCGTTATTTACAAAAATTTCAAGTTTCTAGCCACTTTTTGCAAAATATCTAATTTTTCACCGTACACCGTTGACCGAGGGAGCTACCTCTCGCCAACCTATACTGGGCAATTGCTACACAGGAAGTTGATTTGGACGCCTCCAGTAGTTCCTAAAACCTCACGAAACGCTTTCAACAACCAGTTGCTTTATTTATGATGGAAAACGCAATTCAACCAACGTCCGCATCCTGAAGCAAAACCAACCTGTGTTTTCGTGGTTTGAGGCACACTAGGCACGACCGCAGCAGCTTGAAAAGAAGCCAAGGTTTCAGTTTTTACAACAACAACAACAAACACTAATGTTTAATTCGCATTGGCAACAGCTGTACAAAACGCTCGGTTTTGCGAAGCTCACATCCAATTTCAATCAATGTTTTTTTTTCAAAATGGATGTGAGCTTCGTTCAAGGACACCTGAAAAATGAGACCAAACCAGGCGACAAACTCTTGCTGTCCATATCAGCTCACCGGCAATGGCTCGACGTGCAGGATCATGAAGTGAAGCGACATGGACAGGCAGATGGCGCCAATCAACCACATGTTCCTCCAGGGGGGCATGCGGAAGAGGGACTGGTTCTCGGACACGCTGAAAATAGCGAAAGTTAAAATCACGGCATCCAGGCAGTTCGTTTCGCCTCGGCTGCTTCTAACGAGCGCCCAACGGACGACAGACATGATACAAATGAAAAATGCCGAAGGAGCGAAGCAGATTCGAGGCGGACGCTTTAACGCAACTTCTCTTGTCAGGGAAGTTGAATCAAACCAGGCCTGACATCGGAACCTGCTTTTTTCGGCCATAGGCCGAAACATTTTTGAAATGACCGAAAAAAATTAGTCATTTCGGTCAGAATGTCTAAAAATATAGGCTAATGAACACTGCTATCCCGAGTTTTAATACAACTGTTGAGACAAATGACCGAAATGTTTCACTGACCAAAATTTCTCAGCAAAAAATGACCGAAATGTCTCAGCGAATAATGTCTCAGCGTGCATAGAAAGACATGGAGACGCGCAGCGTGGCAGTGCCGACAACTCCGGCACAGCGTCACGCGATTTGCAAAGCATCTGCCTGCGTAAGTTTGAACCGATCTTCTCGACGTGCTTTAATCGCTCTGTCAAACAGTGACGTGCCAGGAACGCGAAGAATTCGACTGCATCGGCACGAAGGGTTCAGGAGGGTGGCGTAGCAAGGAACAGGATAGTATTAAAACCGGGTCACGAAGTGTTTAAACTATTTATTAAGGCACGGTAAGTTGGACGAATCTTGTCACTGGGAGAATACCAAGCCTGCCTCGAGACAAGCTGTGCACGGAGCATTGCGCTGTCGCTGGCGACGGAATCACGAAACTGGTCCGGATAATTTATTCAACAAAAAACGCGAAACAAGGATTCAGTAACGAGCACAAACCTGTTAAGAGCATTCAGCATTTCAATAGTGACGAGCACAGACAGAGCCATAGTCATCGGATGAGGATCTTCGAATATTTTACAGTCGAGATCTTGAAACTTGTCCGGTTGGGTGGAACAGGACATGTAGTGCGTCTGCAGAGCACGTGCAGCCAAGTTACCCGANCAGGTACTTTTAAGATATTCGAATCTNAACTGGGTTGGAACGGAGCGGTACGCGGCTTTTCGGTCAGGCCGTTTGGGTCAAGCCGTTTCGGTCTGGGGACATTTCGGTCGCGACATTTCTGTACATAAACAACTGACTACATTGTTTATTTAAATTATACGCGGGCAAAGTGTCACGCTAGCTGGTGTAATACCAGCTCCCTTTGATGTTGCAGCGAAGTGACAAAACAGCGTGACAGATCATGTTTGTAGTTTTTTTCAAACAAAAACCTTTCGTTGATTTAAGTATGTTTGCATTAAAAAGTTATCATTAAAATCATATGTTGCAACATGAAAATCATATGTTGATGCTGATTAACTGTTCATATGTTAATTAATCTTGAATCGTGTTTATGGTTTTTTAATAAAACCTGTCGTTGATTCAAGTACGTTGACATTAAAAAGTCAACATATAAGATTTCTGCAAGATTTCATAGTCTGACCGAAATGTCTGGAGACCGTAACGACCAAGATCGAAAAGTCCTGTGAGCAAATCGGCCAGGCCGAAATAACCAGACCGATAAGTTCCGTTCCGGGAGCGGAACTCCTTACCAGAACATATGATAAACCAAAAGCGCGCGTTGGTTTTTGATATTACTGCATTCATCGGGAAACGAGCCCGTACGTTTGGGGATTGGGGTTGGCCGAAACCGAAAATGCGCATACACCCACCGGAAAGCTGTGGTTCAGTTACTGGATATCGTTGAATAAGTCCAAAAACATAGCTTACTATTTCTACTGATTGCCATTGCTTCGAGCAAAAGCAAAAAGGCGACTTATTATCTTGTAATCAGCAATAAATCATCTCTAATTAGTACAACAAACTTTTGCTTGAATAACTCTGTACGCTGAAGCAAAACAAACGAACGGCCAAGTTTTTTTTTCTAGAGTTACGACATTCAATCGATGCAAGCACGCAGACATAGCATTCAAGTGCAAAGGAAAAAACGTCGTCTAGTTTCAGGTTTATCAATGTTACCACAACGTATTTCGCAACGCAATGATACAGCCAACAGTAGACATCAGTGAACATGCTGCATGCCACAAGTCACAATTAATCAATGCACAGTTTCGAAGTCATGCCAGGCACATACATAAGACCCGTGCACTTCACAACAGCACCCAGTTCTGGAACTTCAACAACAAGACCGAAATATCGATCATACATCCAACAAAAAGCGTTCAGCGACACCAGGATCATGCTATGACATTTACCCGTCAAGCCATGCCGCGAGCAGTGTTACTGGAAATGTGACGAATTGAAAGGGGGGGGACAAAGAGTGGTCCAGCCGCTGTGATCAACAGAACGTTGAAAAGACCCAAAAAGGGCGCCCCTAAAAACCAATCTAATAGTGCTCCGAAACGCATCGCGATTTTTAAGGGAACCTCCTTTTCCGGAATCGCAAAATTAAATATAAAACTAGGTCGTGTGCCCTCGGGCAACTGTGGAAAACTCATTTCACGCAGAACACCGACTTGATTTGAATGAATTTTCTCGGGTGCAGGATTTTGTTCACAAAGCAACGACAGTGGATGGGCACCTGGGGGAAGGCCATACGTACCTGGGGAATAGCTTGAACTTTTCGCTTGCATCACCTGGAAATTGCTGTTGGTGCATGATAACTAACCACATACTTGGTCCGGCAACAGCCTGGCAAATCGAATCCCAACAATCATTTTGAGACCGCTGCTTGCATGCAGAGCTTTGTGCAAAATACCGCATGGCCAGTGCCCTGGCGGGACTCACTTTCAAACTCTCATCAGGAGTGCGTTTATCAACTCCCCGTTGTAAACCAACTCAATTCTCCAAGAACAGAAATAAACGGCAAAGCAATTTTACAGTTTTGCAATTGACCTGTCGAATGACAGCGTTGCTGAGGTTAGCCGCTGCAAATTTCAGCATTGTTTGGCGGAAAGGTGCTGCGGACTCGTTTCCTGCCGACCGGCACAGGACAACGGTTGCTTCGAAGCATATGAAACGCGCTGACAAAACCAGAAGCAGACCCAAGTTTGCAGTCACTCTGACGTAGAAGTTCAAAGTTCACCACTAGCCTGGTGTTGCACCCTCTGATAGATTCGCTGTCTCAGCGCAACGCGCAATCGTAGAAGCTCCCGAACTAATATTTATCTCGATTCGTTCTTTTGCAACTTCTATCCAATTCGTTTCTTCACAAAACGAAAGCATTTCAGGTCGGATAAGTTGATTTGCGGCCGAAAGAACCAACGCTCGAAGAACTTTCCCCCGCGATCATGAGCATATACTGTATTTTAAGGCCATCACCAAAAATTAGTGGGTTGTTAGAAATAGATCTCACCCATCGGTCGATCTCCCTGGGTTTAGGTTAAACACGGAGACAGAACTGGACGATTTTTGCAGGATCAACCAAACAGTCAATGGTTAAGCACCACGCTGCACCGCTGCCTGAAGCACTATTTTACTGATACTGGCTGTGCCAAGTTCACACGTGCACATCGTAACTTGGTGACTTTCCTCAATTCGTGGCATGGTACGTATATGTATTCAGATGTCATCACAGGCAGCTTAAGCGTAATGTTGGATGAGATCCAAGGGTTCATCTCGTCTTCATTGTTTGAGCGAGTTTTTTCAATGCACTGCTGCACCGCACTACATATCGAGGCAGGTGTTGAGCAGCCATTCGATTGTCTCATCATCCAGAACCGCCAGGCCGTGCAGTCCATGGGGAGGTCGGTGGATTGGACATTGGAGGACAACATGGTTGACGATTTGTTCTTCTGCACCATACTCACAAGCCGAAGAAGTGGAATGCCCTATTTATGTAAGTAGGAGCGAAAACGTCCGACACTGGTGCGGATGCTAGTAACTGTTTCTATCACCGAGGGAAACAACATGTTCTGCCTTGTATTTGCTGTAGTTGTCGGACATGTTATCACCAGCGCACAGCCTGTTGCTCAACAAAAAACTGCAGTACAAATACATTTGCTGTGTTTATATCTGAGTAACTGCTAACTCCAGGCGTGTGAAATGAAATAGTCTTATGGTTTTAATAGAACAAGATTTATTCGTAAAAATAAGATTGAGGAATTCAAACGTCTGGGGATTTTATGAATGATTTGACCAAGTTTGAATACGCCCACCACCTACAACACGGCACAGGCCAAGCCGGTAGCCCCGGTCCTACCAAACTTTCAAACTGTATCTTCCGATACCGGATCCTTTGGTCCAACATTAAAAAAAAACTTTCTATTTGAACTGCGTGCGCCATTTCCAAATCTGCACTGCAGCTGACGTTGTTTTCATGGAATTCTGTTGCAAACGCACATTGTCTTGTTCGACTGTTTTCGAGTAGCCTATAGCATAACACACAACGCCTTTTCTATTTCTATATCTATATCTACAAAAACATTGAATTTTGACTTATGATCACTGAAAAAAAGTCGGTCAAGTTTTATTGGATTGCACAAAGATGACAAAATTTTTGAAACACCCTGTATTCAACGGCAACAGTGCTACATGCTTAAGAATCCACCCGCAGAAGCATTTCCGATTTGCTGCAAAGCAGCACACCGTGTAAATTACCAACCCCATTACAACGGCGTGGGTTGCTACTGACAACACAAAAAACACCGAAGCAAGCGAGGAAAGTTTCAACATTGGCTGAATTTCAAAACTTCACGGTTATTTTTCATGGCCAACGTTGGCACAATGCAGAGTTTCGTGAGTCAGACTTCAACTTTTGCATACTAGACAAGTCAAAGCAAACCCTCAAAATTTTGCATCCGAGGTGTCATGTTTTAAAGAAAACGGTCCTGGCTGCAACAACTCTCGAGGTCTGGACAAAAATTTTAGATTTTAAACAGTGTCGTCCGACGTCCTCTAATCAAAGGTTGTCAAACAAATAAGTTTAACTACCTGTGACCACAGGTTTGCCAAGCACACCAAAATACACAGTGTTATCACAAGTTGTACCAAACGTAGATATTCTGCACTTCCAAAGCACATCTCACTAAAAGGCTGCTGTCAAATCATTTGATCAGACACGCACAGAAAGTGGCACACAAACAAACAAACAGACAGGCGTTATCAGTTCGAAGGCACAAGCAGGCAATCATGCAAAGTGAAAGAGCTAGTAGAAAGAGACCAACAATGCAAATGCGAAGCACAGCACCTGTAACAACCACCACACCGCCAGAGGCGTGTGTCGATGCATACTATCGTTAAAGTACGGCCAGCGGTTCAGGTCGGTTGAAATAAAAAGATTATAATGCCAGCGATTTTCACAGCATTAGAATTGTAAAAAAAGTGGTTCGCAGTCGGTAAGAACCCGTTGCTTTAACCAAACAAAACAAAACAATGACCGTGGATGGCAACATAATGATGCAAGTCAACGATTCGTGACTGAAAAAAAAACTTGCTGGTCTTGTAAGGTAACGTCGTAACAACGCAAAGGTGAAAAATGAAAGAAGAACACTTAAAAGTGAAAACACGATACAAAACAAACAGCAAACAGACTAACCAATTGCCACCACGACATAGTGGGTCCATTGTCGGCATACATAAACCACCATGAGGCAGATGCCACTGTTGCCATGCCAACGTAGGCTGCATGTAACAAAGGTACGAAGAGGAGTTAGGTACGCAGCACACAGCTCATGAACGAATCACCGCTATGACTATACGCAAATCAACGTATAAAGCCCGTGCTGCTGAGTGGTTGCTTCCCGCGACGCGGGTGCTGCCACGACTAAGTGTTCCCTTCCGTTTCATTATGACGGGCATTCAAGTAACCCCCACTTGACTGCCACAAGCGCCATGGGCGAGCGAAAGGTCACGACACCTTCACCTTTGAGTCAAAAGTAAAAGGCGCCTCAGGACCTGGGTGAACCAATGTTCATAAAAAAGGAACAGCGCGTCAGAACTGATAGGGATGGACCTCCTAAATAGCGGGCGTGCCATCTGCGGGGTTCATGCGAAGAAATACCAAGATCGCCAAGCTTGCTTGAACCTGGCCAGCGCGCTTGCATCAGGCTCGACTTCTGGCCCCTTGGAGGGTCGCTTCAACCGGGCGTGCAAAGGAGTAAAGAAAAACATAAATCAGTGCAAATTGGCATTTTGTAAAAGAAACGAACAAAAAAAAGTTTGGCGAGGTCCGCCTTTCGGCGGCAGCCGCAACTGTGCAGGCAAATGCAACAGAGGGAGAAGAAAGGGATGCAGTCGCATGTTGTTCAAAGGCATTCTGTTGAGGTAAAATGCAATGATTGCTAACAACAACATCATCATCAGCAGCAGCAACAGCAGCTCGGTACCATAAACCAGCCGCCCGACTAACCACTTGCCACCAGGTGACTTTAGGCCCATTCGGAGCACTCAGGTACCACCAGAGCGACGCTCCAACCGTCGACGATCCTACGAACACTACGAAACACGGGGCATACCCCGTTTAGATAATATCGGTGTTTCGTGCAGTGGTTCCTGCGCCGTCATCGGCCGTTTACGAATTATTATCAGCCATGTACGCGTTCAAACAACGTTATTTCATCAAGTAACGATTGGTTTGATGTTCAATTGTTCGGAATCGGTTTGACGTTCCTTGTTGTAAGGCAACTTGTCAACATTGTCTGACGCGCTTTAATTTAGGATTTTGCTTTAATCATATAACGCTGAGGAGCTTTTCGTGAACGTACGATGGCGCTGTACAACTTGTGCAATTAGTACGAAACTAGCTGTCGACAATGAAAACATTTATTTTAATTTTTTCAGTTATTACTTATTCCAGTGGTCCCCAACCTCGGGTCCACTGACCGGTATCGGGCCACGAATCAATTGGCACCGGGCCGCGAAATTGCAAAATGTGTACTGGTGGTGACACCACGCGCTTTCTGGGCATGCGATTGGTCGATTCTTCCCATGGAAGCACTGCTGCGAGAGTACTCCCGGGCCGCGGAACTACAAAATGGTTGGGGACCACTGTATCCAGAATAAAACAGCAGACATTTCATTAACGTACATTCTGCTTATAAATAATAAATCATATATCGTTCTGCAAATGTTAAACGAAAGGCAGTCACAACAGTTCTTGTGTCCTTTCCGACCCAAATGTATGGGACACGTAGGCCACGCCACCATCGCTGGGTTCAAATGTTGTACACGGACCAGACGCTGTTACAAATGCACTCAGGCTCGGTTGAAGTGTTGAAATGAAGTTCAGAAGTTCAAGCACCTCTCAAACAACCGCTGCTAGAATGTGCATCGCAGTGAAGGTTATATGAACGTTGGGCAACGAGTCGAAAAATGACCAGGCAGTGACAGGGATATGAGGCATGGATGCAAAAAGCAAGAACTTCCCAATTTACATCATATCAGCGTGACTCAGGGATGGGAAAGCAAGATTATCACATGTAACGATTGAAGGATGAGGTTCGTTATCTCATTGTCATGCTTCGTAAGCGAGTTTGCAATTCTCAAGTTCGATTGTAAAAACGGCGTTTGACAATTGCTGCATTCGGCCACATGGGAGTCGTCCTTGTAAGCTTGTGACGTCACGCGAGCGCTGTCGACGAAGCGAGGAAAACTACAAGAGTCGTTGCGCTTCACGCTCGATGGAGGGTACTGCGAAACAGGGGGTGGCGGGCAGTGCTGGGAGTTCGAGCGAGAGCAGAACTAACTACTTGGTGAAATTCCAGACGCTTGTCCATCGTGACTGAACCACTACTGCGTTTGCGTTTACGCACAAAAACCAGCTAAGAAATAAAATCGCGTACCTCCGACCACGCAGTACCGGAACATGAGCCAGCCGTTGATGAGGGTGTCTTTCGTGGAGCGGGGGTGCTTCTTCATGATGTCAAGGTCAGCCGGGTTGAAGCTGAGGGCAGTCGCTGGCAAGCCATCCGTGACCAGGTTGACCCAGAGAAGTTGGACTGGGATCAAAGCTTCGGGGACTCCGAGAGCGGCAGCCAGGAAGATGCTGAGGGAATCGGACAGGTGCATTCGTCGTTAAGTCAACAGCTTAACTCCTAATAAGCTCGCTTTTCGTTTAGGGCGTGGTCGCAGTTCGCTTGATCGAAAACCACACCCCCAACAACCCTTACTGCTCTTTCATGACATAAGTCTTTAATCAAGAGCATTTGTAAAATTTTCGGTTTGATTCGTTTGCATGTGCACATTATTTTGTGCTTATGCCACGTGGCTATTGAGTCCAGCTTAACGGAATGTGACGATCACAAGACTGTGTGCTTCCTTATTCGTTTGTAACCCACAGTTCAGGAGGTTGCCGCGACACAACCGCAAACGAATACAAGTTGTGAAGTGAACAGAAAACGAACTGTTTTTATCACTGGGACCGAGATATCCGCACAATGCTTAAAATTTGGCGGCTTTCAACCGAAAAATGGCGGTTTTCAACCGAAAACAGAGCTAAACAATAATGCATAGAACAAAAAACGTGCTTTTTCGCGCCAGGCTTCTTGTTCACTTCCAGAAACTCTTCTCGAACACAACGAATGAGACATGTTGTTATCTGATACACGGTTTGCTAGCGCGCAGAAACGACAGGATTTCCACGACAAAGCATTTTCTATTGTCTCCGTAGGTATCAGGTTGTAAAGGTGGCTCTCCATAAAACGTATCGTGGCAGCAAGCTGGTTGCCAAGGTTACAAAGTGGGAGATTTTCCAAGCGTACCAGGCGAGAAGCGCCACTTGATAGATCGACACGCGATATATTTTATAAGGGAAGTGTAAAAGCGAACATATGGCACCAACGCAGCAATCGCGTTTTGACAAATCGAGTTTTAACACATTGCGCAACGCCTCTTATTGACCGAAACACAAGCA
>JGI24158J21664_10005043_pt1 | contig 17171 bp, 14 predicted proteins | sample Ectturendosymbi3_FD_21664 | JGI IMG/M metagenome (IMG submission 21664)
CAGATACCCCTTGCGTTCGAGAATTCATTAGAAACGGCTTATAAATCTCATTGTTAACAAACAACGCTCTTGTTAGAACTAGCGATGAACTTCCTATTATCGAACGTTACCAAACGTGCTCAATTCTCGTGGTAAGGCTTTATATCTGCGCTCTACCTGGGTTGTATAGCACGGTTGACTGAACACGATGACGTCATAAAACTATTGCTCAGAGGGGCGGGGTCTTGCATTGGACCCCGCACCTGCCAGGGGCGGCCCTGACTACAAGATACACCATGAAGATGGATTCATCTGGAAACAAACTTAAAACTACGAATTGAAAGTAGAAGACAGACTTCTAAAATGATTCATATGAGGACGATGTGCCACACAACAATTGTAGAACTCACCAGGATTTCTAGCAGGGCCGGCCTTAAGCCGATGCAACCAATGCAGCTGCATTGGGCCCGCGTCTCTGGGGGCCCCACATCATGATGTTTGGCCGTTTGGAATTGTTTCATTTTTGCCAGACATTCCTTGCACTCGAGAATAATGTAGAAACGACATATAATCCTCATTGTTAGCAAACAATGCTTGTGTTTGAAAAAATGTGTTGAATTTCCTCCAAATAAAACGCAATCAAACGTGCTCAATTCGCATGCTAGCGCAGGGATTCTCAACCGGGGATAAATTTACCTCTTGGGGGTAAATTTTACCTATCCTGAGGGTAAATTTAATGATGCTGTTGTACATTTTTCTGCAGGGCTAGCAGGTAAACAAAAACAGGGGGTAAACTTTTTGTTAGGAAGCTGGCAAGGGGTAAACGGGGAAAAACGGTTGAGAACCTCTGTGCTAGTGTGTTATATCAGTGCTCTACCATGTCTTACTTTTTGTGGATGGAACTTGGTTGTTAGCAACCAGGCCCGTAACCAGGGGGGCTTAGCCCCCCTAGAAAATTTTTTGACCCCCCTGGAAACGTGTGTTGCATATAATTTGAAAATATTGGACATAGTTCAAAAAATTTGGGCCCCTCTCAGAAAACTCTTCGCCCCTCCTGGTGTCCCAAGCTGGTTATGGGCCTGTTAGCAACGTTGCGGAGTCGGAGGTGGAATGTCCGACTTCAATTCCGAACTTTCTAAAATTTCCGACTCAACTCCGACCTTTCCAAAGTTTCCGACTCAGCCTCCTTAACATAAAGTGAATGAAGTTTGGCTGTCAACAATTTTGTAGCAACTAGCACTCAATGGAAATCGTGGTACACAGCAAGAATTATCTGTTTCAATAAAAGTTTTAATAGAAATTGCACCATTTCAACAGGAATTACCAACTTACGAGTGTGATGTGAAAACATTATCCAATTGAATTGCCGGAGTCGGGGTCGGACAAAAAATCCGACTCCGACACCGACTCCTAGTGTCGTTGGGAATCCGACTTCACCCAAAACATCCGATTCCTTGTGACTCCGACACCGACTCCGCAACCCTGGTTGTTAGCAGTGCCAGTTGAGACTGCAGTAGGCCTACAGCTATTGCAAACAATGTGTAGTGATTCAACTCGCAAAAGGTCGAGACGAGTGTCTGTCATATTAACTTTGAGAGCAGTGTGTTAACGTAACGTTGTTTAGTTCTCGAAAGATCCTTCTGTTTTGGAGAGTTGTGGTTGGTTGCGAGTCANTTGCATTTTGACAAAGGCTTGCAGTTTTGCTTTATGGCAGATTTTAGCGTAGATTACATGTTTTAATATTTTNTCAAAATATAATTAACTCGACAACATTGACACAAATGACCAACGATCAACGTTTGGACCTGTAAACGTATACCTCCTATTCGAGTTCGAAGACTCCTGCATTTGACCATTCAACCAACATCAGCAAGTGTCGTATTGGACACTGAAGCGTGTAATTTTGCCAAAACTACTGTTGGTCGTTGTCATGAAGCAACTGCAAGCTGGGGCCTTCACTTTGATAAAAATGTATACTGAGTCCACGATTTGGTTACAAACTTTAGTCTATATTTACTGTGACCCCAAATTTTTTCATTTATGACATCCCAAAACTCTTTTAAGATCGCATTCTACTTTAAACGGTTGTTATACTTCGAGTTTGTGGATTACTACTGACGGAATATTACCCCCCGGTCGGAAACTATAGCTTGTAGGAAGTTGATCATACAAAGCTTGAAATCCCATCTAATCGCAAATGATATATAATGCCTTCAAACGCGAATCAAAACTGATGCAAAAAACATGCAAAATTGAAAAACTTTTTTATTGCATTTGTTGTCTGGCGACTTTGCTGAAATAACTAAATATTGTTTAGAGAAACTTGGATGCTCCACATTACAAAAGCATGCCGAAAAAGAGCGTAACCTCGGTAGAACCCAACGTAGTGGCAATGAAAAGAGGAAGATGAATTCGATTGAAAATTAGGTCGCATCTCAGCTTGATTACGATGAGATAATCAGTTTCTACATGTCGCAGCAGGGGCGGATTATGGTTGTATGAGGCTCCTGGCTGAAACGTAGAAAGGGGGCCATTCTAACAACTAGACATTACACTTTTTTTACTGATTTACGGATGGATTTGGGGCCCCTAATGGTGGGGGCCCCTGGCTGTAACACAGTCAGCACCCCCCTTAATCCGCTGTTCACTGTCTCGCAGGTGTTTCTCTAAGGCAAGTCGTCGCAACTTTCGGTAACACTTTTGCCGGCCAGCAAGAGATATTCTAATGAATAAATTCTTAAAGTTTTTTCACTCGGCAATACACCCCTACGTGGTNGCCAAAAATCTCATTTCAAACCAGCTCAAAATTGAATGTCCACTAGAGTATCATGCTTTTTCCGTCTTTTTTATACTCATGTAGGCCATTTTGCTAAAACATCTTCAACAAAAAGGTCGTAGCACGGTTGACTGAGCACGATGACGTCATAACGCCATAATGTCATTGCTCAGAGGGGCCCCGCGCCTGGGTCTTGCATTGGGCCCCGCATCTGCTAGGGCCGGCCCTGTCCTGCACAATACGTCGCTCTGGCTTTTGAAAGACATTGTCATCTCGTAAACCTACAGTTTATCTCTTGCGCTTACAAGGCTTGCTCATAAGCGTCATCTAACAATTTACTCACTAATGTAAGACATTTCAACAGATTGCAGTGTTAGTTCTTTTAGATTCAAAAAAACTGCTCCACAGAGTTGCAAAGGAATTACATAAAGCTGCTTTCAGCGTTCCTCGTAGTAGGCTACTATACACTGTTCCGTAGGTGATGGTTATAGGCCATCATACAGCTGCTGCCCTAAACAAACTAATCTATAACTGATTTATTTCTCACTTTATATTGCGGGTCAACTTCGACTGATATTTGCGCGTCACTACGATGAGGTATCACAAGACTTGGACTCGAACTTTTTGCTGCTCTAGTCAGATGTGACGAACTTGACACCAACATGGGTACGTAAGATTTTAGAGGGAAACTTAATTACTGTTTACCGATCTAATACCACTGTAAGCGCTGTTTTGAAACGCTTAGCATTAAACTAAACGATATTTCAAAATTTCCAAATATTACTTTGTTCCAAACAACTGGAGAACATAAAGTACGCAACGGCACATGGCAAAACATCGGTGATGGACACAAGCGAGTGGTTATGACTTAGAGCAGCTATGTCCTATGTCCAATCCGCGGTCCGTGGGCCGCATGTGGCCCAGTCGAAGGAATTGTGCGGCCAAGTTTAGTTAAAGTATCCTATATACTGACAACCTGTCCTTATTTTGAATAATCTTGAATTTGACATTTTTTATGCAGGTGGTCTTCAATGCTACTTTATCACATCTGTTACCATTGCAGTTAGGATTCGCACGCTTTCAGTACATTAGGTCATGCTAAATTTGGTTTGCTAAGATCAAGTAAGCCATTAATGTGTGACCCTCATTAATATGTCATTCATTGTGCGGCCCTGGTTAAGATAGTGACATACATTTTGGCTCAGTAAGCCATTTGTGTTGGACATACCTAACTTAGAGAAAGAAGTATAAATTTTCCACCGAGTGGAACAAGTATGCAGCAGGCCCGTAGCCATGGGGAGGCATTCGGGGGCAGTGCCTCCAAATATTTTTGTTCCTCAAATTGAGTTGTGCCCAGAAAAATGTGTTTTAAACATATAATAAAAACACAAATTTTTCCCCCTAAAAGGTATTCCCCTCACCACACTTTAAAACCTGGCTACGGGCCTGGTGCAGAACAGAAGCGCAGTTTGCCTTTTCGTTAACTGGTACCTTGATAGCTGCTCCAGTTCAGTGATTGCGTTTTATGATTCGCACTGTCTAAATTCCATCGCAGTGCTTCCGCTCAATTGTCATTTGCTGCGGCGATAATTTCCACGTTTATCGCGAAATGGAGCGACCAACCGAACCTCGCTGTGCGATTTGTGCTGCACGGTCCCTTGCGTTCGCATAGAAAGCATGTCACTGCATTATCAAGTGGGTACTGTTTGCGGCACGTACGACGCGCATACACTCGACAGTATTCGTGCGTCACTTCTTGCACATGTCCGTTCAAGTTCAGAAAAACGCCATTCGTGAATCTACGGAAGTTTGACAACACGCATTTTCGGAAGCATATCGAGATGATTGCACCAAAGCGAACGTGCACTCTACCAAAAAGAGTGAAGAGACATGACCGAAATTGGTTTGAAAGACGCTGATTCTCATTTTCAAAAGGTTTGGACCAGTGGTGTAGGAGGCGGGGGTGCAGGGATTACCTGAAATTCTGATCAAACTACTTGAAAATACGGATAAAGTGGTGCACAACGTTGTTTGATTTGAAAAATTGGCGCCCAACATGGGGAGAAGCACATGGAGACTTTTTTGGAGATCATCCAAAAGTGATCTGTGTGGGAGGAAATACTCGCACAAAGTGTTGCCCGGAAACTTTTCGGACAAGTTTGGGGAAATTCGGGCAAAAATCGTTCGCACCCCCAAAAACTGGCCTGCTCCTACACCTATGGCTTGGAAACATACTGTGACTGCCACGATCAACAGGGCACAAAAGCGTTAAAACCTCAATCTGTTAACTTTTTTTGGCGAATGTCCTCCATGACCTATGTCAGCAAATCGACATTATGTGGAGGCACCGTTTATTTATGACTCAGAGAGGCTAAAAATCTTACGGACACGCACGCTGGAGAGGCTGCTGTTGAGATGTCTTTCTAATACTAACCTACAACTATCACATCATGACCGAAACAGATCATTTTCCCATTTCCGTCGCGGCCCGGTACATCAAAAACGACGTTCCTGTCTCTCGGGGCTGCGTAGGTTCGAAAAATGAGCCAGGCTCCAGACACTTCTTCAAATAAAAATATATGCTTTTAAGCAATACCAACACCAGCCTGTCTCCAAATGTTGAAGCCGCGTCATTGCCAAATGCGCATACCTGTTTGTCGACCCTTAGAACAAATGTACTGTATTGAAGAAAGTACTTGCGACGTTGTTGGGACTTGCCCAGTGATTCAGCGCCCGCGGCATTGTTCCGTTCTTGTCCCCCGTCGGCACGCCCCTGACCTGGCTCAATTACTACGGAAGCGTAGGGTTGACAATGTGCCTTTGCAAGAAACGCACACAACCGACAAATCTGCTTTGCCCCATCTATAGGAGAATTCCCAGATAAGTTTCAACCACCAATATTCATCAAAAGGAAGAGGGGGACTCAAAGTAAATTGGGATCAGATTCGGTTGCGTGACCCTTGTGGTGTCTTTATGCTGAATTATGGATACGTTTGATCAGAATCATCGCAAGTTGTGAAAGCAGTGCGTGCCTGGCTGATTCCTCTGGCTTAACAACCAAACCTGGAGTTTTATCCACTTACGCCTGTGTCACGGTCATGGCTGACCGAACATGGATGCCACGTGAGAATCACCAGCTGCAGGAATCACCATCGAGACAAAGACTAAAGTTACTGTGGACAAATGCCGGAACTAAGGCGCAGCTGGTGGAGCGTTCCCTTAGACGAGTAAGGCTTTGGGGCATCGTCAAAGTTCGCTTGAATGCACTCGTTGCAGCAGAGAAGGTTAATGGTACAATTAACAACTTTGATCTACATCTTCAAAGCGGCCGCAGCTTTCCTGCTATACCAGCCTGTCCAAAAACTAAGCGAATATAAATTAAACTAGATACACATATTGTCCACAGAACAACAACATAAGCTTGCCATCTAAATGTAAACGTGACAAATGTCCACAAACGACCTAATTCTGAGCGGATAGACCCACCTCTCTCCTCGTTCCTCCCAACGATTACACTGCGGGAGATTTTAATAGCCAATACAATTACAGGCACTATCTCAGCAACAAGAAAACAGGGCAAAAATCAGCAAATGTCCATATGACACTGACTTTCATGCACTTCATGACTACAAACAATAAAATACTCTCGGTTGTGTTAGGTGCAAATGCGAGTACACACCTGCATGTTGGTTCATTCATGCCATGTAATTTTTTTGGGATACAGTATTTGAAAAAAAAGCGTTAAGAATTTTTTCACAAAAAAGATGGGTGAAAAAACATTTCTTCTTAAAAACGAAGAAATAAAAATAAAACCAATATTTAAAACTCTTTCGAAAGAAAATTATAATGAAAAATATCACGACGAATTTTTGTTTGTTGCTGAGCCCAACTCCGCCAGCAAAATATTTCCCATTGAAGTTTGCGAATAAACCATGTTTTAAATTCGTACACGTTCCATTTCCGTTTTTTACCGCAGTTTTTATCTAATAAATCATTGCTAGCCACGTTTCTTCTGCGGTAAGTTGGTCTGCGTTTTCTCAATTAAGTCTAATTTGTTTGTCTTTGTTTGTCGATTTTGAATTATGGCTGTTGTTATGGCAAGCGGAGATTACAAAATGTACGCCAGGAATTGAAAAATATCATAAGATGACTTTGCACTTTCCATCTTGGAGTTAGATTAGTTTAAGCACAGTGGATATACAGCATGTCATAGGTTTAAGGCGAAATACTTGACCATAAGCACTGCGAGAGTTCATCGTACCCATTTGTTATAACGCTTGTATCAGACCTTGTTATAAATTTCTGTAGGATTCATAACTTACATTGGAATAATGGTTGTTTCTACAATAAGATAGGCTACAAATGTCTGTGTCAGTTGTAGCACTAGATAGCTCTGCATGACATGAGTAGACTTGCTTCCCATTTTTTAGTACTTGATAGGTTATTAGGTTATTTAGGACATATGGTGCCTGAAGTTAGGCTTACTACAATTTTTTGCAAATCAACCAGGACAAACACAGATAGGGTATTTGAGACAATGCTGTAAGCTCCCAGTGGGGTCTGGAACTGAACCTCATACGCTTTTGCATTCATTGCTTAATTAGAACTTATAAAGAGTTCTGTTGAGAACTCAAGAAAAGACTTGTGGAAATGAAAATATAAAGTGATATTATTGTTCAACTTGTTTGCCAACACTAGAATGAAAAGAACTGCAGTAAGTATGATCATGCAGTGGAGAATTTATAACATGGTTTATTCGCAAATTTCAATGGGAAATATTTCAGCAGTGGAGTTGAGCACAGTAGAGGAAAACATTCGTCATGAAATATTTTATTTGAAAGTTTTTTCTGATATTATTTTCAGTTGCAAAGAATATTTAAGTAAAAAATAAAAAAAAAATATTTTTAAGAAAAAGATTGTTTTTAAGTTGTTTTTTTTCAGTTTTTTTCAGATTAATTTTTGGTTAATAACAAATTCTGTCACTGCTTTTTTAATGATAACAACATTTTCCATGGTGGAAAGAGGCCACCATACACAATGTCTCTGTTTCATCCGCGCTAACGACAAAATTGAACCTACTTATTTTTTGACAGTCTACCCATCTGAAACAACTGCTAACACTTTTCTGAAACGCCTTGTATTAAAACAAAATATATGCAAAATTTCCTTGCATTATTCGGTTCTAGGAGTAGCTTGGAAAATTCTATGGCGGTTTAGATGAAACACAAATTTTTAGTGCAGAATGGCTAAGAGGTGTTGCACAAGATTTTACCACTGGCTTCGGCGCTGCGTCCCTTTGCTACCTTGTTTGCATTTTTTTTCCAAACCAAATACATTCGCCATATGATTGGATTTACAATTCACCGGGCAGTCATTCGCTTAATGAGTTCAGTGCTTCTGCTTCCTTCGCATGGAGTGCATTTTCCTAAGAGTGGTTTAAAATACAGTTGTTCTATATCAGGAAAAGCAACGCAGTCAAAAAGGCAAAACCAAGAAATCATTGATTTTTAATTTCTCGAATGTTTCTATTTGCTCAAGTTTGGAAAAATTGTAGTAGTTCCACTTCTTTCGAAATTAGTTGGCTACCTAGGAAGTTCAGCATGATTTCTTTCATTGTGTGTTACACCAGGACAGACCGTTCTACGTTTTGCGGGAATGGCGTTTCGGTAAATAGGTTTTGCCAACAGATTTTCACATATTCGTCTGTACTTAGCCATGAAAGATAAATGAACCGCTTGATCTTCAGAAACATTGACAAACTCCTCAACAACTCTTAACTGAGAAGCGATCGAATAAGGGCAGATATTTGCTATTTTCCCCGCAGGAACTGTCTCTTTGGTCTCTGGCTGAGATTGCAGGAAATAGTGGTTGCTTTCAAAACTTATGTTCGTAATATCAGGGCTGTTAACACAAATCCTTCCTCCCCGTAAACCCCCGATCTAAATTTAAATCACTTTCTTCAAACTTGCTTTGTCGGTAGTGCCTGTGGCAAAACAAATGATAAGGATTGCAATGGCTTCAGTTTTTGGCATAATTAGCAGTGTATGTGGGCATTCTGGAACGATTAAATAAATCTGATGCGCACTTTTGACCCTAACCTTTGCGTTTCCCAACAGCATGGTTTAACATAATCTTCGATATAAACCTAACTGCCGTAAAGACAAAATTAGGCTTCATTTGTCGGAATGATTACATACACCAGGTTCAAACAACCTCTTCGCTAAAATTATCACATCGTCCAATAATATCTATCAGAGTCATTCGCTTCACACGTGTAATTACTCAATGGTCAAATGTCACACTGTCCTGTAGTTATTTCCTGCTCATTTCGGTTTATTCAGAGCAATTCAATAAGATAAAAACAAAACAGAGAAAAGGAAAACTTATATCAAAAGAGAAATCATAAATAAGTATGATCGACTGGACTGTACGTGATACTCATGAAATGAAAAAAAAACGATTGTTGAAGATGTTCCATGGAGATACCAGAAGTGAACACAATCGGTTGGTTACCTCTTTCAAAAAACTCTTAATTGTCATCGACTGCACACAGTGCGCTGTATCACATTCAGCATACTTTCGGAAGGTATATGATACCATCCCAACTCAACTTATACCAGTAATCTCTCATGTGAGTATTTAAGTAAAGCGTTTGATGAAAAATTCAAGTCTCACGAACGGGCACCGTCAAAATATCATTTTATATCTGTCCTGAAGTACACAATCGAAATGAAGTTGCTATTGTAGTTAGTCAGCAATAGACCGCAGCTGAGGGTCGTAAAACACCGGAAAAGAAGAAACAGGCAGTAAAAAAATTTTGAAATTTTAAACTATGGAAAAAATCCAGAAACTAGCGAAAAGATCGGCCATATACTGAAACACCAGCTTTGCGTTGCTCAGTGTGTTAGTTGTGTTCACCGTAATAGATGTTCAGGATACGAATTGCAGCTGACATGGCACGTTCGTCCGAGAAGTCCCAGCATCTCCCACGCAGCTGACTTCGACATTAAGATGAAGAATTCCCTCCGGTCAAGACAACAGCAATTTGCCATTTCCGAGGCAATCGCAATGGTGGGGTATAGTCAAACGTCAGAAGACAAGTTTCTGCGCCAGGCTGGCGCGGCTGGTGCCGCTTCCCGCAGCATTTACAGAAAAAATGGAGAGCTGCGGAGAAGAGTAACTGAGAGTTTTGTTCATTCCTGCCCCTTCGTCGTTTCGTTTTTTCGGAGAAGATTTTTTCTCCGAAGGTCTCCTCCGTGCGAAGGATAGGAATTTGCGCTTCAGGCTGTTCGACTTGCCTAAGGTTTTGCTCTTCGCGCTTTGACTGCGCTGCACCTTTTCCGCCGACTCCACGACGCGGCTCTCGACGTCGGGCTTGCTGGAACCGTCCCCGTAATCAGACCGAGTCGACAGTTTGCTTGTGCGCGGCTGAGATGTCGACCTCACGAGGTGCATGTTCTGCGAGGGCAAGCTGGACCTTCTGGTGTCCCGGCCCCGAGACGGTGATTTCCTCGATAACCTACGAAACAGCGAGGTCGTGCTTGCATGAAGTGGTTCCGACACAGGCTCTTCCGTCCTTGACATATTTTCCGAACCACAAGCCAAGCAACTGTTGCTTGGATAAGCAAGTGCCTCGGCTTTGGCAAGCGGGTAGCAGTGCGATGATGGTTCGCTGCCGGGAAGCAGATTGTTGCTGTTGTTGTCATTTTGGCTGGCCTCGACGCACACTTGGATCATTGCTTTCTTTTCCTCGTGAGACAGAGTGCCTTTGACGCTTGCTCCTGGGTTGTTGTTGTTCAGGTAAACAAACCGCTTGAAAGCTTTCATTGGACCTTTTTGTGGTGTGTTTTGAACCTGCAGTGAGAAAATTACTCAGATTGGCAAATATCTACAGATCTACCAAGCAAGGTATTTTTCCGTTTGGTTTATATTGAAGAACGTTTAAGCAGCTTATCAATTTTCAAAAGCCGAAACACCTACGATGATTTGCAAGCAATTAAATGTTTTTTTAAAATTGCATGCCCTCCTAATTTCTACCAGATAAACGATCATTTAAACACAGTAGCAGAATCCAAAAATACACAGAGCAACAAGCTGAATGTCTTGTGACTTATTTGTGAAAACGACCAATTCTGCGCAGGTTGAAAAATTCCCATTAACTTGTATTTTTTTCATCAATGCTCAATGCACACCTTGTCGCTATGTTGCGAGTTGCTACTGAGTCTGCTCCATCTCCTGGTGTCGAAGCTGTCAGAGTTGCGACGTGAGCTGTTGTCAGAATCTGATTCGCGCGTTGTGGGCGTCTCCGATGTAAAAATGTTTTCATCCAAACCCATGCTGGGTTCTCGTCGATGGCGAAGGGTGCCGAAAGCCGTCTGCTCTCTTGTTTGAAGCGCATCCGAAAAATCGCTTTCACCGGTAGATAGCGGTCGAGAGATCGATTGCGGCCGCTTCGGTGTTGACTTACTCCTTCTGCCCAGTGTTCCGTAGTAGGTGTTGCGCTTCGTCACCGATGACGACTTTTTTCGCTGAGAAGAATTTACGGAGTCGTCTTCGTNTGCTTCTNTTTCAGGAGTGGGCGTTTCTGGAGGATTGTGAAGGATGCGTCGTATGCGCTTTCGAGTGTGCAAAATTTTCTGTAACGTAAGAAAAGAATGCATAAAATCACTTGTTTCTGTTCACCCAAAGAACAACTTGCAATTCGCATATAAATGCTGAAATGATATGAACGAACTTCAAATACAAACGAAGTACCACGCAAATTGACAAATAACGTGGCGCTGGTTTACAGTGCATAGCATCCTCGGCAAGAAAAACCTGCACTTACCGCTACGTCGAGGTGAGAGTACTTGCTCATTGGTCGCTCCTCGCCGCTTTCCACCCCTGAAGAAGAATGAGCTAATGAAGCAGTTGATGCAACTGACTCGGCTCCTGAAGACGCAGACGACCGCTTTGATGATATATCTAGCGTTGTCCCAGCGTAATGTCGAGGGTTTTCTGCGGAAGACACGCGAGCGGATAAAGAGATTTATGCCTAAATGCAATGAACCAAATTAAGCCGTAGCACCTCAACGGCACAAAATGGCGGAGAGGAGACAAGTTGTTTGACAAATCGAGGCAAAACCAGTACAGCGCCAAGGCAAAAAAGTTGAACTTATCGGCGTTTTTAAGACATGGGATTCTGACAATTGGTAAAGCACGTGGAAGGACATTATGCAAAAACTTTATCCAAGCAAGGTAAACAAAACAAAAGGCATATTATTTACTTGCTTTAAAAATCAGTAACGAAAAAAGCACAAGTGGAACTTGTTTGTTTTGTCTTCTTGCATTGCTTCAGCACCTGGGGCCAACGACGAAAACCGAAAGCAAAGCGTGTTTTTTGACACATCGTTTTCCGCCACATTTCGTGAACAACAGCGACATAGCGTTGTAGCTGCATATAAATGCTGAAATGTAGTATCAATACAGAAGTGTTAGAATTCACTAACCTATTAAGTGATCCTTTACGTCGTCACCACTATTTCGTACAGCCGACGAAAGCTCGTCCAGTACTTCATCGTAATCGCTGTCGTCAAACCCAGGACAATCTTTTGCACGGTCAATTTTGACATGCTTCAGACTCCTGGCGACGTCTACCACATGGTATTCCTTTGGTTTTATAAAACCATACCCCTCGTCGTCGGCTTCCGCTTGTTCCTTTCCGCACTTAGTGTCTGAAAAAAATGCCGTAGACCGCAAATTAAAACCAAGTGTGTCTACTACTGATTAAACCAGGCCTGCACAACTCAGAAACCTTGAAGGGCCAAATTATCAACATAAATTTGCCGCGGGCCGCAAAAGGCTATTTCATTTCGATGTAGAGATATCGTTGTAGTATGGAAGACATTCTAGAATCTAGAACGACAATTGCTTGTTCGAGATCGAGCTTTTGCAACATTTTCTACAATTGAAAAGGCTCTCGCGGACCGCAAGAAAAGCCCTTGTGGGCCCCATGAGGCCCGCGAGCCGTATGTTGTGCAGGCATGGATTAAACCCTTGAGCTAATATTGAACATATTATCACACGTTTATCAGTAGGTTTATTAAAAGTCTTATGTCGGAACATATTAAAAAAAGAGTAAATTCACGGTGAGTTATTTTTCGGTGGGCTTGGAATGCTTCATCTACCACTGATAGGTTGGATTATTTTTCCAAACATAATAACCAAATGCATGCAGCATGGTCAATCTCAATCTTCCCGAACAGAAGGTGAGCTACAGGAAGCTTACCAGTGAAAGGAAATATTCACACTGGTCAGACCACTTGCGCTTGGGTACTACTTTGCTATGAAATTTGTAATACAATTTAATTACGTTTTAAAAGTTAACCGGGTATTAAATCGAAATATATTAACCAAAAGTACAAATTCAGTATTACCCTTCATGGCACAAAAAGTAAAACTAATACTGTATTACATTCACAAATGTCAATTGTGGTCTGATGGCTCTAGAGCAGCTATGTCCAACCCGCGGCCCAGTCGAAGGCTTTGTGCGGACCAGTTTAGATTTCGCTGTCGTAAAAGTAGTCTACATACTGACAACCTGTCCTTATTGTGATAATCTTTAATTTGACATCTTTGATGCAGGTTGTCCCATGTGCCGTTTNATCACGTCTGTTACCATTGCAGTTATGATTCGAACGCTTTCAGNACATTAGGTCATGCTAAATTTGGTTTGCTAAGATCAAAATAAGCCATTTAATGTGCGGCCCTCATTACTCTTGTCATGCAATGTGCGGCCCTGGTTGAGATAGTGACATGATTTTTGGCTCAGCGAGCCATTTGGGTTGGACATAGCTGCTTTAGAGAATTATCAAAAACCGTATATTTACGAAAACTCCAAAAGCGTAAAGACTAAGACTTAGTTTGCTTTTTCATTCTTCCAGACGCAAAGCAGTCAGTACCTATAAACATATTCTGAAGAGCAACGCAGTGATTGACAGTTGTGAAAGGCTCTACCCTTTAACAAGCTTACTTTATATTAGGTACCACCAACACTGTAAAGTCTAAAGTGACGCAAAAATGTATGTGTACGTGTGGCAACAAGACTTTCACCCCGTCACAACACGCAGGCAGAGTCAGGTAGCCTTTGTGAAGCAACCTCCGGCAACATGTAAATTTAACAAGCGTCGGTGTTCCACTTAGGTGGACTTGCGACAAAAATAGCAGGGTCCTTGAAGGCGGTAGTGCTGGCCCCCACTTGGTGCTCCCAAATAGCAAATGGAGGTTTTTAATCTTTTGACTTTAATGCTCTGTCCGCCGCCTTTCCGTTGACCCCCTAACAACCAAAACTGATGACGCGCTTGTAAAGGCTGTTGTCAAGACAAGACGATACCAACAAACCATTCAACAAGCGCTGGTTAAAATTAGTTAACTGTAGCAATCCTTCGGCACATGAATAGTTTTAAAATCCTTGATGATATTAAAACACAGGCATTTACATAGTATGTTAAAAAGACAAGCGCGATTTCACCCACTCGTACAACCCAGGCTTATTATCTCCCGATGCACAGCTAATATTGAAATCGGCTACCCAAACTGTATGACGCAACAGAGGCGAAAAGCAGACGTACTGCCTTAAACCTGNCTGACGTCACCGGAAAAGGATCGCGTTTCTCGCGCTGGGTGAGGCCAAAAGCAAGTTGTGNTTTGGTTGACNAAATAACTCAGCCAAGACTTACGTCAACGAAAGGGTTCGCACCGTTTATGACTCATGAAGTACTATCGTTAGCTACGAAAACCAAGGGGAAACAATTAATTAAGGATATCGACTAACCTGTCGCCAACATCACGAAACGTGTTCAAGGTGTATGATATTTTTAAATGATTGTATTTTGCGGACAGAGTATATATTCATGCCTTTCGATGGTAAAACACAAACAGAGAAGCGCTCAGCCTATTTCGCAACAGATCGAGTTGTTTTGTTTCAAGTTAAAATGGATTGTAGCCAAAAAATCTTACCTAAATTGAACTGATATAAATATTTACTACCTACTGTAAATGTCCCGCGTTTAATTTTCGTAATAATCACATTTACGCATAATGAATGCAATGAAGCCTACAAACGACCAACAATGGCTGATCTTCTGCAGCACATGTAGGGCTGAAATCGACAATTACGTATTAATGCGAGGAAAGTAACACTTGTAACGCAGTGCACCAGGCTCTTCAGCTGGGAAACTGTTATGGCTAGGGAAGCTTAAACGTTGTGACTGTTCAAAAAAGACCAGACATATTCCACGGGATCCAAAACCCATGTTAATATCATCGAAGCAACATAGTTATTGTCCCATTCAAAGTGTCAAAATCTCACTGCTGTATCCTAAAGATTTTAAGCAAATCATAAGATAAGGGCAAGCGAACGTATGGCCCCAATTGTATCACACATACCAGTGGCATAATACTGCACAAAAGGACAACAAAACTCACCAGTGGAATAATCGTCAAGAGCTTCACGAACAGCAAGTGCTCCACCATTGTCAAACCTCTGCCGAACGAAATCACCGAGACGTTGATTAATTACCACGTCATTGCCCAGGTGATTTCTTGAAAGTTCTTGAACTTCCAACATAGCTTTAGTGACGACGGAGTGACTACGCACTGCACAAAAGTTACGTATGCAAGATAGAGCTCTTTCCTACTTGGCTTCCCACAGTGCACAAATGGTTTAGCTTGATTAAAACCTAAAGGTCTGCAGAATCATAAATATAGCGATCTTACAAGTTATATATTGGTCCAAACCCTTTCACCTTCGTCTAAAGTATCAGCATGCGATCACTGACTTGGAAGCATTCAAAATTACAGCTAAGAGTAGAACACACCTAAACCCAACAGAAAATCATAGCATTCAGCCGTAACCAGGCTTTATTCATGGCCTTTTTCTGGAATGAGCTGTTTCTCGTCCGCTTAACCACCCAGCAACTGTTGTCAGCCGGTCAAGCACAGCCTGAATTTTCTCTCTGATCTTCGTCCACCCGTAACCGATAACCATTCATTGCAACATCTACCTGAAATAAAACTTATGTCGGCAGGGCGATCTTTCGATTTTATTCAAGAGGATAGGCACACTAGCAACCCTTATCTGTATGGAAGCTAATCTTGAAAATACTACCAGCTGACAGAAATACTGCTCTGCGACTATCAGTCAAGTGGAAAGTACAGGTAGTCGAAATGCTGCCACGCTGTCCACAAAGCAATTATTTATTCATCTGGTTGATGATGACTTCCATCTTCATAGAATTTGGTCTAAACATCGTGGGTCAACGCATCTTTAACAAGAACTGATCGGAAACTGACGCTATCAAGATATCAAAAACACATCCGCAAGCCAATAGTATAGACACGGTAAATGTTTCCATTATTTTTGGCAAAAATAGTCTGGAATCAAATGAAACCTCAAACCTCTTTGCTGGGATACTGATGTTTCAACTTTCTGTTTTGTGTTTTCTTTGACTTCAACCTTTCGATTTACGTAGGTAATTAACGGACGTCCCGCACACTTTGGCAACGCCGAACTCAAATGTCCTCAGCTTTCAAACCGTTTCCGCCGTACAGCGGCATGGCATTTACGCTAGCATTGCCGTAATATATCAAACGCCACATTGAAGCAGTGTTGAAGTCCTGGGTTACTCACAGAATCTATAATGACAAAAATTAGTCACAAAAATATCAATAAAACAGGCAACTTTTTTGCTCACGTGCTTCAGGCGGTTTGTTTCTGTTCGTTAAAGACCTGACTGAGTCATGATGAGATTTAATCATCTCGTGGCCCGGCAACTGTTCGAGCTTTCGCCTAAACGTGCACAGAAACTGCCACTAGGAAGTAATAGCTATTTGCGAATTGGAAGATCGACGTAACGTAACGCTGTCCTGCGGCACCTTGCCTACAGCTAAGTTTGACACTTACTGTTTTCGCACGGCTTCCTATCATTTGATGGCTGATAAAATAAACCTAGCGGAGTACATTCTGCCCGAACATTAACAACTAATTTCATTTGGGGGTCTTTGAGCTGGACGTACTGTATCTGGCATGACAAGGATCAACGCGAATCGCTGGTGCATTCTTCGCCTCGGATAAAATCCTTCATGATTTATTTATCAAACCAACGCGGGACCACACCAAGGCCGACATCAAACTATGATCTCTGAACCGCAGGCTGTTTTTTTTCTTCGCGACACAACACCATTTTTTCCCTTGCGAGACGCTGTTAGCAGCTGATCGGTGCTTGTCTGGTGGCAGACCACGAGCGCAAGTCGAAGTAGGCAAGCACGGCCACCGCTTTTGTTCGCCCGCAAGCACGAAACACCGCATTGAAGCGGAAAGTATTGACGGAAATTGACAATTACTCTGTTCGGTTTCGCCAGCAGCGGTGCACTTCGT
>JGI24158J21664_10005045_pt1 | contig 17165 bp, 8 predicted proteins | sample Ectturendosymbi3_FD_21664 | JGI IMG/M metagenome (IMG submission 21664)
GGTTTGTGCCCAGCCGGATGGCTCAATGAGCAGTCTGTTACAAAGCACTGGTTCCAGTCCGTACGTACTTGTCCATATAGTTGGGCCACTGGCCGCAACACTACAAAGTGGCCGGAGCGATCGGCATGTGGAAACTGTATTGCTGGATTAAATCGCGGTCACCTTTGTTATTAACGGTATGATTTGATTCTGCGCACAGCCCTCTGGTATACAAGTTCACTTACGAGCATCTTTTGCAGGCTATCGATTGTATGATTGGCAACATTTACACCGTTTATTTCTCGAATCTCGTCTCCGACTTGAAGGGTGCCTGAAATACATCGCAAACGTTACTGACCCATGCTCACTGTCTCACCCGCCACACCCACAGTTATTGCGACAGCATACTAACTATGGCCGATCAAATGAAATTCTTACATCGCTTCACCCTGCTCAGATAACCTGGTGAGTCTAAGTACCCAGAGCGTTTATTTTTTCATTTTCGTCGACTTGAGAACTCTTATCCTTGGGATGTTACCATATCCCCATGAGCCTTTTAAACCGCGTTGTTAACTGCCATGTTACTCAGCCTAGGGCCATTTTTTCTCTTCTAGGTTCCATGTAGAATAGATCCTTGGCTAACTAAAGTGTTACGCTGTTTGTCAGCGTTTTAAGGAGTCTTAAGGCAACTTGGGGTCTAAACACACCCCAGGGTAAAATGTTGCATGTCAAATTAATAAAAAATTTTTCGTTTCGCTCCTCAAATAGATTTGTTTTGTGAAAATGAGTAAATGTTGTCGCAGGGAAGTCAAAAATACTTTGGCAAGAAGAAGTGACGTGTCCGAAAAAAACGTAATTTAGTTTGGGGTCTTATAAGGTTCCTGGTAAACTTACGTATTACACGCACTTAAGATTACCTGAGCAGAGTTTTAAGAACAGTTGTTAACGAAGCCCAGCGCTACAGCCATAAGTTTCAAAACTCTTAGCAAAATACGAAGCTTGATAACTTTGTTTATTCCAGAGCACCTTGGCGATGGATCAGTCCTCCGTGCATTATGCGGGCGACCGAGCAGTGTCCTTCGTTGTTCATTTTCAAAGTTATTCCCTAAAAGACAAACTATTTCATTAAAGTCATCTTCCCTGTGTGCACAAACTTGGCTTCTACGTCGGATCAAAATAAGCCTACATAGGATCAAATGCAACAGGTTTCTTTTCGTTATCGCAAAAAAACAGGAAGTATGAACGACTTGTCCTGCTTATCAACTTAATATAACATGTACTTTGAATAGGACACAACCACAATTCAGGAAGGGTGTTTCGTATATTTCTGCGACAATGATTGCTACTGTCAACAGGAATTTGCATTTACTCACCAACGGCTCGTTTGTGTTCTTCACGAACTGGACCAAACGAACTCTCGTGACCTCCGCCATCTCTCCGCCGTTCCGCTTCAACTCGTCCTCAGTCGGTATCCCGTTCTGAACCTGCTGATCGGTGGACGGCGGCAGCAGGGACTCGTCGCTGCAGACCTCGTGAGCAACGACGTCGTGGGCTTGAAGCATGCCCTGAACGTTAGTAAGTGGTCAGACAAGGATTCGAAGGTGAAGACCCGGTTTTTGTCATGACAGTGATAATAGACAGGGCGCAAAGTGTTAAATTTGACGAACAACTTTCGTTTTAGGAAACTGCCAAGAATGCAACACCAATCGTATGCAGGTGAAGAGTGACTATGACGAGGAGCAAAAGCATTTAACTGCAACACATAATAAAGTATGTCAAACGTTTGGTCCACGCAGGAGTCTCCAAACTACGGCCCGCGGGCCAAATCGAACCCGCGAAGCTATTTCATCCAGTCGCAGTGACAGTTTGTGGATAACGAAAAAAATAATATATTTACGAAAAAATTGTTCATTTGGCACAGTACATCGCAACATATCTAGAAATATAGCCTACGTAAGATGTTCGGCCCTCGAACTATTGTGCAAGAGCTTATGTGGCCCTCGGACAAAAAAGCTTGGAGACACCTGGTCTACAGCAAAATCAACACTGTACCAAAGGACAAAAATCTCACTACATTTCAACGTTTTGGAAACACGGAACACTTGAAATTTTCCTTTGGTACAACTCTACTTGTGTAGAGCCTGGAGCAGTGGTTCTCAACCTGGGGTTCACGGGAAGATTTCCAGGGGTACTTGGATGGCAGTTGAGTTTTCATGTAATGCTATTTTTTAATATACTATACTAGAGGCAAATGCGTGCCGATTGAAAACTCCCCGTAGATTTTTCCTGATCCTGCGTTATTGCGATGCGACAATGTGAAATCCACGGCTTTGCCAGTTAACCTGGGGGTTCAGGTTGATTGTTTTATGACTCGGGGGTACTTTGCGGGAAAAAGGTTGAGAACCTCTGACCTAGAGAATACAAGAGATACAAGAAAACACGGGCTTGAGATCCAACCAACTCCGTCATTCACGAAACGGCAGCTTTGAATTCATTTCATCAGTTTCTATTTTCTATCTATCAATGCAAGGCAGTGCAAATGCGCCCAAGGCTAAACTCGGCCAGTTTCCCGCAAAACGTCGACAACCAATTTATTGCACAGAACACTTGCTTAAAAACGACCGCGCAGTCACAATACAGAGCAACGAGGAACTTCTTGCGACAACAATTACTAGTTCACGACCAGATGTTAACTTAACAACGGTAACATTACAAATGCTCTGATGAGTTCTTTCAAAGATAGAGTTTAGTGAAACGCCAGCAGCTTCTAACTTAACGATATGAAATTCCACAAAAATTTTCTGAAATCGACTGTAAAAAAACAGAGAAAAAAACCTTAAAATGTGGCTGAGTTAATATGGCAGTTAGCTCCATCGATGCAGAACTCCCGGTCTCGTTAAGGCACGAAAGCACTTCCCTCGCTCTGTCGATCGCGTCGCTTGGAGGAGAGAGGTTTTTTGATTGCACTTTCGTGTTAATTCGATCGTACAGCTGCAAAAAAAATGATAGGTCGCATTGCACCGGGCTACATAAAAACTTCAGTGAAAACCACACGCTCGTACATCGAAACTATAGCAGAACGTCTCATAGAACGCTTATCCCATGGAAGTTGAGAGCGCCCGCATCAAGCGAAGGAAGCATTCACATTACAGTCAACGCAGCTTGGTTACCTCATATCCTGAAGAGTTGTCTCTAGACTTTGTACTTATTCGCTCGACGATGTGATTAATGTACAATTCCACTATGCAGTTGTGGTATCCCGGAACATTCTGCCTGACTGAAGCGTTGGATGAATTTCTTTCTAACGCTTTTCTCGGGACATTGGACCTTTTACGTTGTAACCTCCACTTCGCAAAGCAACGGGACAAAAAGTTTTTACGCATTGCGACGATAGGCAACGCCTAGAAGGATTTAGATGCACTTACGATTCTGCAAGTGGAAGCTGAAAACAGCAACTTGAGATGCTTCAACAAGTGTAGGTACTAGATAAACAGTCAGTTAATCTCGCTGCAACTTTCCATAGATGTAATACACGATAAAACGCAGTAGTGCTTTCGCTGTGCTGAAGTTTCCGTCATAGGCATTTCGACGGTCATACGCATGGTAAATCTGGGCTGAGAATGCTACATGGTCTGAACAAAAGCTCTGATACTTCCTTAAAATAAACAGCGTTTCTGCATAAGCTTGGCTGGTGTCCTTGCTGTACAAACAATCTCACCCTAAATGAAAGAAAACGGCGTCATGTATCAACAACTCCTGCTCGATACGAATGCGCGAAGGTCGAACGAAGGTCGCGGTTACGACACCGACTCTCGCAGAGCGCGGACATATTTCTGGTCTCGCGTCTCTCGCTTCCGAGTTTGTCTCGAGAATAAACCATGGGGAAGAAAGTAATTACACATCGACCCAAAACGAATTCTATTGCATCCTCCAAATGAGCCCTATTTCCTCATCAACCATGGTATGGTCGAGCAAATCAGAGCTGTTTGCGAAGCAGCACACATGCATAACCATCCCTGAAGAGCACTGGCTCAATTAAACATCAATTAATTATTTAAGCTTGTGTGCAGCAATTTGCTTTCGCAACTCACAAACCAAAACTCAACGATCGCAATGGATAACTCTTGAATGCTGCATCACTTTTAAGCTTCTGCAGTCAAGCGATAGCTACACATGAAATGAATACTATTTTACTAAAACTTCAGCTTTACATGTCTCGAATGTTTAATAGGCCCCCCACACAATACAGCTACAAATGACGACTTTATCGTACTTTAAGCACAAATGACGTTTAATGCTTCAGTAACGAAAGCTGTAAAGACGCGGCAGCTAAAAGCAGCAAGCACACATTTTTTAAAGTTCGCACGTCATAAAGCACAAAGTATAGTTTTGCTGTCCTCATCTTAGAAAAGCGTATACTTGATCCTACGTTCAGATGCAAACTGACCTGATGCGGTGTGTATAGAAATGAAGCTGGAGTAATAGAAAACGCAAGTTACTCACTGCAGATCTACCGAATTCTTTCTACAAATCGCAACTTCAACATTCCACATTCCAATCGCTAACGCAAAGGGTTACCGCAGCATGGGACAAGCTGCGACACGCACAACAAGACTGATCAGATAAAATGAGCAATGTCAGAAGTCGCTGCAACACCGTTGCACTCGTTGTAGCGATGCAATGAAGAAGAGCTTTGGTAAGCATAAATTTATGCACGAAAGCCTCTCTATCAGGTATGACCAAAGGTAAGAATGCCAGCAGGCACGCCACGAAAACACACGGAGCAGAGCGATTGCAAAACTTGTTTTAGGGATACCGAAATTTAGGAACTTATGTACATTTTATAAACATGACGACATTAGTCGGGCACCGCATGTTGCATGGGTGCTCTTGGACCAAGTAACAATAACCTAGGAATGTTCACCCTTTCTGAAAATCGCCATCGCAAACGCGTTGGAAGCTTGTACACAGAGGGATTACTGTTTTGCAGGAAAAATACAGCATTTTGGATGTAATCTTAATACATAGCGACTTTTATTCGTTTTTGGTGTTAAATATCTGCAGAAACCTAGCGAAAAAGGTATACATAAAGCTTTCGAAACGATGCTTCCGTAATATTTGCAAAACCGTACAACAAAAGTTTAGCATAACGAACTAAAGAATAACAGCAAGAAGTGTTCAAGCCTCCAGGTAGGAAAAAAGAAGTTTTAACACAAACAGCGATTAGAAACCTTTTTGTAGTGAAAATTCAGCTCGATTTTCCTACCTTATGACATGAATTCGTACCAGTGAATCACTCAATGGCAAAAGAGACCCTATTACAGTTTAGTTGCTGTCGCCAACAACGGGACACAATTAAACACTAACAATCGAGGGAACTGTCCAGTTGTTGACAAGGTAACTACTTAGGTTGATTTTCACAACCAATCAAAATATACAGAAATTTTGCGACAGACCAAGGGCGATAAATAACTATTTTCATTCGAAAAAAAAAAAACAGCATAAAATCAACGGTGGTGAAACCACAAAACAAATGTTTGCTACAGAGGCGCACAATTTTTTTAAGCTTTCATGCTCTGTCTTAGCGAATTCGGACTAGGGGGAGGCGGCAAGCTATCGGTGCTAGAGGTCAACTTGTCCGAAAATTTCTTGGGAGATTGCAAGGTTTGAGTCGCTTCTTTTCTCGATGAACGGGATACTACATTTGTGTTTTCGTCAGAAGAATTCACTGTAGTAGTCTGCAAAAATAACAAACAAAGTTATGCTCGAGCGCACTGTGTTTAATTTCCAAAATGACACAAAAACAACAGTATCTACAGTTTTGGTAAGAGGATATTATAAACCGCTGTGCGTTGTCAGGAACTGCCAACTCTATAGCATAAAGCTGTCCTATCTATTTAAACGGTAAAACCTCCTCACCGGTGTTGTGTCTTTCCAAGGAGCAGTCTTAAGCAGCGGAACTCTGCGTTCAGCTTGTTCACGACTCAATGTTCCATCTTCCTCCTCTTTTCCTTCGGCCTGGCCTGGGCGAAATGTCTTAAATTCTACGCTTGTCCGTTGCTGGCTCTGTGCGAAGGCACCCGACAGCTGATGTCTGCGCAGGACAGGTGATTGCTGGTACCTACAGTGGACATGAAAATAAATAGCTGGCGATAAAAAGATTGCTAGGAAGTAATACAGTTTTTACTATGAAACACGTGGACAGATACCACTAGTAGCTTGGCGACAGTTCTCTGGAAAAGATTCACGATTACCTAGGTCTTTAAACACTTGCTACTGATGGTAGTAGGGCTTTGTCTCTGATTTGAAGATGTCGAACAACACACATCGCAGCAAATCGTTACAGCACTCGCTTTTCCATAGGCAGCCAACAGTTGAATAAGAAAGTGCTTTTGGTAACAACATACCTATTCGACCAGCTTTTACTGGCTAATCAGTCTGTTTGTAGCTTCAACGGATAGAAAAAGAAACATACACAAAAAGTCGAATTTGTATTCCTAACGCAATGAAATTCTCAGGTACGCTGTGGTAGAAACTAAGCTTGAACAATATTTTATCTCCACAAGGATATCAACCAAAACATTTGACAGAACAACACAGTGTGAAAATACCTGTGCGGGGTGCTGTGCATTTCATTAAGCTTCTGTGCTCCATCCCAACGACGCACATACGACTCTTCAAAACCAAATTTGTTGGAAAACGTGGACATCTTTCCAGATTTGCTTAACTTCCTCACTGAGATAAGTTCCATAACCACGTAGTAACCTGCGCGCACAAGTAGGCACAGCACAAACATATTTCTAAANCCAAAAACGCCGCACGCGTTTTTGCATCACAGCCCATTGTTAGCCGATGGAGGAAATGCAAACGACAATGAGCACAATCCAGAAAAATGTTAATACCATGATGTACTGGACAACATTTTTCTTTACTCAAGACACCGGGGTTGTTTAGCCAGCACCGCACTCACCTTTTACGTTGTTTTTCAAAACTGATGCTTCCCTTGTAGATAGACACGGAATGCTGTTCCTCAAGGGGAAAGCGGAAGGTTCTTAACGAATCACGGCGGAATGTAGCAAAATGCTGTATTCAACAGGGTGAACTGCTACTTTTCTTTCAGTAAATTTGCACAATCCGTTCCCAAAGCATGCAGCATTCACTTTTGGCTTAACGATGGTTTTAAACACTTAGTCGAGATACCTACACGATAACAGGTAGCATATCATGTGATACTACCTGGCATTTGAATGACATTATGCACCCTAGAATTGCAGTCACCTCCAAGATTAACTACTTAAAACGAAGGCAACTCACGCTCAACTTCGAAAGTTTTTTCAAAGCTCACTCCGCAAATCCCTTCAATGAAACAGAGTACCACCCTTTAGTGCCTGTAGTTTGAGCGGCTATACACTGAAGCAGAATCTTATGCCTATTCTAAAATAAACTAAACATTCTATCTTCTTCAAACCGTCTATAAGTAGTTTCCAACACGAAGCACTGCTTGCGCTGGCAATCGCCACAGCTCACAGTGCCCCTATACTGAAGCAGGTACAGACAACCGATTCGCCATGATATCCCTGATGAACTGCTCGGCTCAAATTGTTCTATCTGCGCAGCTAGTTCCAAGTAATTGGCACTGGCAAAATACCAAAACAGTCACGTACAGAACATGTGTCGCTTGTCTGATAAGACGCTAAGCAGCAAGATCCATAGAACCGTTCATCGTCTGTAACAGTAAGCAACATCTACTGCATCGGCAGAGAGCGACGGCCTGTAATATGATTACATTCACATAAATAGCGTATCCCGCTTCTTTAAACGCTGGTAATGAGTAACTAACATGGCACCAGCAAACACGTCGATAGACTGTGGCGTATTAACTTCACTACACTTTAAAGAAGCGTATGCATTTTGGCAACGTGCAGTTCTTGCGCATGTGCTCTATACTGTTGATTTTGCAATGCCAAAAAAATGAAAAGTTCCACCATAATTAAAAATAGCGAAGTGTTTAATTCATTCACTTTAAATCAAGCGGTGTGAAGGCGGTATTGTCGAAGCTAAAATTGTCGACTTTGAAAAATGAGCAGACAAGCCTGTAACATTTTTTTGCAAAAACAGAACTCGTAGTTTAACGCATCATTCGTGTGGTTGTAACACAACCATGTGTCACAAGGCAAGGCGATGACGAATCTGAAATCGGTGACGTGAATAAGGCTACGACGTACGTCACTATTTCAAATGCATGCGCAAAGCCACGATCGTTGATATTTGACAGATTTCGAAGCCTGATGCCAAGAAAGCTTTTGGAGATGTGCCGAAAACAAATTCTGCGTTTCGTAAACAATGACCGGATAGGTAACATCGAACGTATTCAAATGAAAAACTTACCTTCCGACTACGATCAATAAATATGAAAAAAGCCCGTAGATCATATCATGTGCAGCGCACTAGAAACAATTGATCGGCTTTAAAATCCCAAGTGCGCTCCAGTCACTTGAAATAATCAGCGTAGGTACAAGCTCACTCAGCATTCGATCGCAAAATGTGTTTCAAAAGAGGCATATCCACCGTGATGACGGTCCTGGAAAACTTGTGTTACGTACCGAGCGGCGAGTGTAATGCTTCCGCACTACAATCGATTTTACGGACGTGACGCATCAAACCTCAGCAGTNNGTCTGATCAGCATGAAAACAATCGCACTCAAAACCTTTCGCATCTAACTGTCACCAAGTCTTGACCAAGAAGGAGATATGTTCTGTGTGTTTGTGATGACTGTCTGCTAACTCGGCAGTTAACTGCTAATCCTGCAGCTGCAAAAAGATACAACAAAATCCTTATTTTCAGTTTTGTCTGACGGTTTCCACTGCGCGATCTAGCGGCTTCACAGACAACATACTGCGCAAAACTACCTTCGAGTAACAAACACTTATAGTTGCGAGAAAACTCCCCGAGTCAAGTTCATTTCGTCATGCAACTCTTCACTTCTTACGCTTTCGTGAACAAACAGTAGTGTCCTAACTACATTTCGCAAAAAACGTAACATGAAACCCGAAGACGCTTGTATCCATAAACTTTCAAAATATATCTTCAAGTATTTCTTTTATAAACACATGGTCTCGTTGAATTTTTGCCTACAACCACTCTTGTCAATACATACGCATTGATCTCCGCAACTAGCATGCTGTGCGTACACCCAATTGCTGAATCAGCGTTTCAGCAATTTGCGCAGCCTGCTGTCGTCACCTCCAGCATTTTATTTAGGACTTTGCTCGGTGCGAGTCAAATCGCATGCGCAGGACAAGAATCTGAGCAAACACAACTCCTCGAGCATGCGAGAGCACGAATGGACCTAATATGAGGACTTCATCTTCGGCCGAAAGGTATTTGAAAGAAACAGCAACTATGAGCGGAGCGGCAAGTCATGTTGTTTCTATAGAAATCAGAACCCTGGTTGTGTACCACAGCATCTTAAAAATTCAATTCCAGGCCAGCCGCGGTTGTTAGTTTGAATGAATGGTATCTTTCACGTGAGGTAGAGTTTATTACGCCGAAAGTTAACATACTTTTACAATGACACCTGGTCCTGCACTGTTATTTTCATTGTTTTCTTTCAAGCTGGCGTTCCCGTCTTCAGCAGTCCACAATTTGAATAACTTCATTGCACATTTTTTAGATGAAGCCAAACAACCGGTTTGCTAAGCAAATGGCCGTAAATGCAACCATATAACAAAGCATGCGGCCTAGTTGTTCAAAGGGTTTGACAAAAAAAAAAAAAGAAGAATCAATATGCACTATTTGCAAACGATTGAACAACACGATGTACGAGTGTTTCCAAGGCAGTTATGAATATGATGCAACCTAATTTGTGCGCAAAACATCTACATGATCCTTAACTCTTTAACCTTATTGAATATTTCCCTAGACAAATGCAGCATTTACAGATTATTTTCTGTTGAAAGGAAAAATACCTATATACAGTATATATTCTGTAAATTTAAGTGCAGTACTATGCAGCCTGCAGCGCACATTGCTAACCACATCAGGTAACTCCATTGCAGACACGGGAACTTACACATTGGAATTTGGCGGATAACAGCATTGACATTGACACTAAGTAACTCAGAGCAAGTCGTTTTTCTAACGCTGAAAATTGCGCCGCGTCTAAACTTCCCGAGAACGGACACAAGGGTGGCGATTGAATCACCCGAAGAACGAATATCGCCGTCCGCGTATAGCTGCTGTGTCTCACTTTTCAATCTCTTTTTTCTTTCAAACGATCTCACCTCCAGCATGCTATGTAGAGATTTGTCATCCAAGAGACTTTGCAGAAATTCCAGGTCATTTTCCGCCCCATCTGACAACGCGTGCACCTCTTCCAGACTGTCAAGCACATGAGCTACGGCACCTGGACGCAGTTATGTTGCGGTTTTACACAAACGAACAGTACATAGGAAGAACGTGAATGCGTTTAACAAGCAAACCTGAAGAAGTAGGATCTTGTTCCTCAAAAAGCATTGCGTCGTTACCGTCTGCTGGCGGATCGCTGTAGAATGATGTGAACTTAACGCTGGACACAGCAGCAAGAACAGCGCCCTAGAATGTAAAGCGGGCGTCAAGTTAACGACATGAACACAAGGCACAACTTCAGTTGAGTCCATTATCGCAAAGCGAAATAGGGCTCACTTTCAAGTGCGTGGTCTCCACAATGTGGATAAGCAAGGAGTCTGTCGCCGAATTTTTAATAGGAAATCAATTTCACGTAAAATTACGCATCCTCAGTCGGTACGGCTGCCTTTGTTGTAAGCTTTAAACAGTATAAGCTGTAAGTGGCTGGATCAGTTTTTGTAATGGCTATAAACGCGATTGAAAAAATCCAACAGATTTAAATTGCAAGACCTCGAGTTTGATTTTGCCAGCTGGACTCTATGCTAGAATCGCAACATCCAAGAATGAAAGCTGCAGCATATTTTAAAACCGAACACATTTATTTGTTGACAAACGCAGTTCCAGCCACCGATTCTTCCCTATTCCAAACCGAGTTCCTCCTACTCAAAAGCATTAGATCCTAGATACGGTGCGTACCTTTAGTACTGTTACGACGTACAACGATTGACTACGAACAGATTGTGTAGGAACAACATATGGAATCAGCAAGTAAGACAACGTATTGCAAGCCTGTGCTGTCAGAATTTTCATTAGGTTTTGCATTAAAAATTTCATTACAGGCTAATGCCCCATTGCTTACTGACTTGATACAAACTACACTTCGAGGATCACCGACACTTAAGAAACAATTGTCTGCTTTTCTTCAACCTGACAGAGCAACGTCGGCCAACAGCGCGTGAGTGAACGGGTGAGCAGATGAGCCAGAATCAACTCGTGGGTTTGCAAGACATCACCGGTTTGGCAAGCCATTCTATCCACAAAGAGTCAAGCCGTCATTAAAAACTGTCAGCGTACAACCAGGCTGAACTTTAACATGAGTCGGACAACAGACAAAGATCCCAGTATGGAGTGCCGTAAATACTGAATCAACCTTTCAAAGATTAAATTCTGGACTGAAAAACGCTCCCACATACTTAAACCACAACGAAGGACATCTGTGTCACTTAAAAAATTGTTGACGCAACCTGGCTCATCTTGATATTGTTGATGTGAACTCACGTGAACGAATTTCCATAGAATAAGACACGAAACAGTACTTGGCTATGAAGCAAGGTGCGAAAATTATATACTATATCGGCTTGTTGGGCAAATTGCATTTAAAAAAACGGCGCGTCAAGTTCTATCGACGAGCAAGCCAGCTCGTGGTAAACAAGCAGACTGTGAACGTACTACAATGAAGGCACTACAGTGCCATTGCGTAATAATAGTGCACGTTGACTCAGAGGCTGGCATCTTCCGTATTCATCAGCAGGCACTTCAGACTCACCTTCAACTTTCGCCGAGCGTTGAACTTTTTCAGTTGCTCGACTGACTCGTTAAGATGAACTCTGGGAGCGTACCGTTCCCTTTCTTTGATCCAAGGATGATTGAGACATTCAAACACAGTTATGCGTTCATTAGGATCAAGGGTCAACATTCGCTGAATCAGATCTTTGCAAGAAGCGCTAATATGGTCCCACTGTTTGGGGTTCATCTGTAACCAGACATTTCGTCAATTTTTTCATGTTCGAAAAAATATATGCAATGAAGTGGTCTGGCAGCAGATGTAGACTTTCATCCGCACAAAATTCAGCACGCATGAACTTAGAATACAGTGCTTTTTACATGGATGCACGGGAAGTTGACAGCGCAAATGCCAGGGCAGCCAAGACTGCTCAATTGCGAATTATTACTGGCTTCGTGACCAAAATTAGAGGTACGGGAATATTTCGTTTGCGGTCCACTTAGTTTAGATTGAGGAATTTGCATCCAAACAAGCCGGTTTCCCTTGAAGTTTGAATGAACACTGTCATGCATGGCTGCGTTGAAAACCAGTGTTGCGTGGTCGGAGGTAAAATATCCGACTCCGACTCCTTAACACAAGGGGAAAGAAATTTGGCTGTTAAAATCAATGGAAATCGTGGTGCACAGTAAGAAATCTCTGTTTCAACAAAAGTTTCAAAAGAAATTGTGCCATTTTAACAGGAATTCCCAAGTTAGAAGTGTGATGTAAAAAATGATCCAACTGGACATCCGGAGTCGGAGCCGGACAAAAAAATCCGACTCCCAGTGTTGTTAGAAATCCTACTCCGGCTCCACCCAAAAACCTCCGACTCCGGCTCCGCAACCCTGTTGAAACTATTGCATGCATCTGATGCACTTTCTGCCACACAAGCATCTGCTTCCCCTTTTTACAATCCCAGTGCTTTGATTTGTCCACCATTCGTTAACTTTTCTAAAGCGAGGCATTTAATGCTGAGTGAGAAACGTCTCTTTACCTTGTACTTCCCTTGTGTTATTGATTCGTAAAGACGTTCTCTCGTTCCGTAAAATGGTAACTTTCCGCTGACCAGAATGAACATCATTACTCCACATCCCCAAATATCGACAGGTTTCCCGTAGGGCTTACCCTGCATCACTTCTGGGGCCATGAAGTGAGGAGTTCCGACATTACCTGTGCGAAGAAGTATATATATTTGAAATATGAGCAAGGAAAATAACCTGCAGCAACGATGCCACGCAAACTGCCCACAACACACTTGGCTCTGAGAAAAAAAAACAGAGAAGGAACACAATTCCGTTTCACTGCTGATGTCATTTGTTGGAGAAAAATCTAGGTAGACTGTTACAACGAAAAATTCCTTTTCTTTCGTAGTCTGGTTGTCTTCCAGTTAGGAGTTGCGTCTGCTAGTACATCTGCAATCCGATCAAGCGGAGGGGTAGATGTGCAACAACACTTACCCCCATCAGTGACAAAACCGTTGTCTTCGACTCGGGTGGCTAGGCCGAACCCCCCAAGTTTAACAGCAGCTGAATTCTCCTTGGACGCGAGAAGAACGCAATGTGGCTAAAACAAAGAAGCATTCTGTAATGAGGCCAGCTATACTATAAAGACAAGTCAGGAAATCCAATATTCAAAAACATTTTCTTAGTTTCTAACCAAACAGCACGTTTCCTATAATAACTGTTGTTGTGACAACAGCTAGCTTAAAGAAATTGACCTTCAACAGGAAATACCAAACTTTCAAGCTTCATGAAATGCAGCCAATGTCTAGTTTGGCTTAAAAGCTTAACCCCATGTATATGCCAAATACAAGTCTTTCATCGAAGTAGTTGAACAAGCAATAAGAAGAACAGTGTTAAACTTGTGAGCGCAGAACACCAGGAACTTTGAATTGATTTACAACAGACATCTAGAAAGATATCAATTCCACATATGCAACGATCATGTGAGAAGTCACTGCCTTGCAAAGGTTCAAAAGCAACCAGTAAACGAACTACTTTTTGTAAACCATTATTGACACATGCTGCTGGTACGGAGCTCTAATCATGTATTGCAGAAAGTCTCATTATTTTCAGTTTATTCAGAACACGATAAGACAGCTTGCCATAGCGTATGTTTGACTACTTCCTAGTTTTTCTTTGTTGCAGTGAATGCTGCTCAGCAGAAAATTTTTTATTCGCAATTTGTTATGTCTTGAGATGAGTCATTAATGGTTTACAGAAATACATTTCTTACATTGTTACAACAAGTATGCGTCTCACTTCATCGTATCTGCCAAACATATCATTAACTAGTATGAAAACTGACGAATCGTGTTTCAATTCTTGAGGATACTGATTTGTGCAGCTCTTGCAGACCTTAGAAACATGTACCTTAATGTCCCTGTGCACCACATCTTGTTCATGACAGTACCTCAGAGCTTCAAAGATCTGACGAATGTAGTGGCTGAAAAAAAAACTTAGATTTATCTCAACCAAATATTGAGCATGCTAAGAGCAATAAAAGCAAGGCATTTGGCAATCGCAATAAGAAGCTTTAATAAACGTGTCATTCTAACAAATGCATAGTACAGAGCAGGGGTGGGCAAACTAAGACCTGCAGGCCGCACGGGGTCCGCCACACATGCACATAGTACATATTTTGAGTCTATGTTAAAGCAATTTTATCGATTACGCCTATATTACAATTCTCGAGATTTTATTCCACACATTTCATGCGAAATCGCATGTTTACTCAACTGGATGTGACTATTGTTACATTGTCAATGTGAAATAGAATAATACAAGGTTACAACAATATTATCATTAATTCATACTTTGAAATGTGAATTGTAACTGAAGTAGACAAATTTAATATATGCGGCCCATGGTAGCAATGAAATTTTCAATGTGGCACTTAGCAGAAAATGTTTGCTCAACTCTGGTATAGAGGATAATGTAATGAGATTTAACTCCTTTGGACCCCAAACACTTAGTCAACAATACAAATTTAGAAAGAAATGGCTGAATCATGCAATTCGCATTCAGTTTATATCCAAGCAGTCAGAATAAAAATAGCATCCAAATCCATCACTACAAACACACCTGGCCAATTGCTTCAGAACAATTGATGCAGTAAATTAGTTAAGAGGTGATTGTCTTTTCCACTGCACAACTTTTATCATGATAGGTGCACTACAAAACTGGTTGTCCTTTGGATGTTACTAATTGAAACATTACTCTACAGCAGAGTTTCTTAACCTGGGGTGCTAGCACCCCCAGTGTGTGCTGAAATCAATTTCAGGGGGTGCTGGGGAAGGTCACATATGTGGCGGTCAAAGGTAAAAGGAATACGTTTGGACAAAGGTGTTAGCCAATGGTAGGGGGTGCTGGACAGCTTAGGCGTGACCAAAAGGTAGAAAAAGGTTAAGAAACGCTGCTCTACAGGTATATTTATGAAGTGCCGTTGTTTCATATGTCTGCTTTATAGTTCCCTTTTTCTCTTCCATTCTACCAAGAAACATAGAAAACAATCTGCAATTTGCACTCCATTATTTTCTTTGCAACAACATTACTTTGAAAACATCGACAAATCTCAATGCAAGCCATAATAATGATGATGGAAACACATGAAGTACTAACCTTGTAACGGCTTCACTGTACACAAATCCCATATTTGCTCTTTTTACTATTTCAAAACACAAATCCGCTCCATCCATGCTGCGAAAAGTAACAATCTGAGGTTTAAAAACGTGTTTTTTTAAATTTATTAATTTTTTTTAATCAAGATTATTGAATCATACATGTAATGACCTAAATTTTGTAAATATATATTGTTATCACATCTCACCACTGTTAGCACAGAAGGCAAATATGGAACACATGTATGCAACACAATAATCTTTTGAACCACATCATATCTGAATGCTAGATCCACAGGGTTTATATACAAAAAAACAAGGTAAGATTCATCACTCACCTTAATTGAAAAAAGACAAAGTATGCTTATCTACCTTTAATAGATTAGATATATTTTGCATGGTCTTTTGAAAATACTTTCTATATTTATCAAAGGGGTTGCATTTTGCAACAACACAGTTGCCTGTATTTCTCACTTTACACTCTAACAATGCATTTCACATCAAATTCAATTTCTATTAGGCATAGTCTTTTTACTTATGCAAAATAAAAGAACCACAAGGAATGTTCATGAATTTTGCTTTGCCATAAATTCACCGTAACTTTTCATTTTAAAGATTTTCAAAAATGAGAAAAAATTTAATTTCATTATGTCCAATATGAAAAGGTTTATACTTGGCACAAAAAAACTCTACAAGACAACAAAGGTTCAAGGCAGCGGTTCCCAAACTTTATTGGGCGCGACCAAAATCTGAATTAGCTAAACGCTTCGTGACCCATGCCTTAAACAACATGATAAAAACAACACTGCCCAACAGAAAAATATTTTTTCTTTTATGCCAGGAATGTTGGAATGAATTTAGGGTAGCTTGGGGCTGCTGAATCCAAAATTATATTAGTTTTCCTAAATTGGTTCTAGCTTTTAAGATAAAGGCATTTGTGATCCTGATCGTGGGCCAAAATGGCCAAGAACCTAGGTCATTTATGACGTCATTCACAAAAATCCGCAACCCAAAACCAAAAATTTTTTTTCATTGGAAACTAAAAGACTTACTAAGTCTTTTGACGGTTACAATGATTATAATCATTGTATGGATGATTTTTAGCAGTAAGTAAGTTCTTTTTCACTGTCAGCAATCTACTCTTTTCTCAAGTACCTATGCTGCAGACAGACAAAGACAAGCAGTGAGTGATATCGGTGAAAATACACAACCCAGGTTTAGATCGCCTCTGCGCAACCCATTTTTTGACCCTTTGCGACCCATGCTTGGGTTGCGTTGCAACTCATACTTTGGGTGCCACTCGTTCAAGAAAACAACATTTAACACTTTGAGAACCGGTCTACGATATATTTGTACTTCGATTTCGGCCTAAAAAGCAGCAGTTTTTGGTTGCCTTACCAACGCCCTAGCTCCTCCGCCGATTGTGCTAGAGAGCTGTTCAAGGTCTCAAACGGATCAGCCAGTCTAGTAGATTTCACTTGAGAAAAATTTTTGGTTGGGGGGGGGGCGGATTTTTTGTGACTGACATCATAAGATTAGTTTTGGGGTCATTTTGGCTCATGTTGCCTGGCCTAGGGCCCAACCGCTAGACCAAAGTGTTTCGCTGAAGTTTTCATTGGAAACTAGACTCGAGTCCG
>JGI24158J21664_10005046_pt1 | contig 17164 bp, 5 predicted proteins | sample Ectturendosymbi3_FD_21664 | JGI IMG/M metagenome (IMG submission 21664)
GATGTCATACAAATTAGTACTACACACAGGACCGGATTTAACTGATGCGAGGCCCTAGGCTAATCCACTTGTGAGGACCCTTCACCCATTGTTGCGAAGAAAAAAATGTAAAGCGTCAATGAACTTGCGAAAATCGGAAAATTACGCTCTGAAAGTACAGTCATTAAAAAGTTCTCAATCATTACTGAAGTGCCCGACAGTGNNNNAGCTGTGTTTAGTGGAGGAGTTACATTTGTGCTAAATTTTGGTAATCTTCAATTTTTGTAATCTTAAGTTTTGACCTTAGCAACAGTGCGTATTTTTTTCTTTTTGTTTCATATGTCGACTTTTGCGCAGGACTGAAGATGTGTAATACACGAAACTAGTTTCCTTACGCAATGAATTGCGATCGATTCGCTTGGTGTGGGTCACTGTTGTGGCTTGACAAACATTGCTGTATGATACGTACAAGCTCGAATCATTGCAAGAAGATGGGAGCAGAACCAGGCAGGAGATTCCTCAAACAGCCGGCTGAAAAGCTCAAGGCTGTTTTTGTTGTGCTTATCTCGTGTCATATCTTCTTTTGGATTACAGAATTTATGCGAACCTACACGTCAAGCGAATGTCTTGGATTGGTTTAACAAATAAGCCTGAAGTAGTATCTAATAGTGGCGTTTTACCTCTTCCCACAAGTCCTGACCACTGTTTAATTTTCGCAGAGGAAACCTTTAAAATCTCCCTCCCCACAGCACGTAAATCATTAATCTGGGACTGCTCAAATGTCGACGTCTAAGGGTGGAATGACGCTCTTTCCTCTGTTCCCTGAGACTTCATAATATCCAACTCAACCGATGTTAAACAATGCTTTACAAAATTTTACCGACGTCATCAGTCAGAATGCTAAGGCTTTTATCACAACCAAACCGGCACAATAAAAACGACAAACTAACCCCTGGATGACTCGGAACATTTTACTACTTTTCCGAAAACGTCATAGGCTATACAAGCGCTGGCGTAGATCGCAAAATCCCGAACATAAGCAACTTTACAACAAAATACGCAATCTGGTTCAGCAAAAAATCCAGGTTGTCAAAAATCGCATTTCCAAGCACATCACCAAACGACTGAGCTCAAAGCATTTTGGAAGCATTTGGACAATCGTGAATCAATAATGGCAACCTTCTACAAATAGGCCCGTCCCTTTCGTATCTAATGGCATTGCCCTTCAGTGAGACTATGATAAAATCAACACGTTTGATAATTTCTTTTCCCCTGAATCTACCCTGCCGAATGTCGACTTATCGCTTCCTCCATTCGCTCCTAAAACGGATGCACGCATCGCCCCAACATACATCGAATCGTTAGATATCTTTCATGTTCTTAAGCGTCTTGATCCATCCAAATCCAATAGTCTCCTTAATCTACCAAACCGCTTGCTTAGATTATGTTGTGAACCCCTAAGTATACCGTTTAGTTTACTTTTTCCACTTGATTGTTTGCACTGCACAATATATTCCCTTGGAAATTAGCCACTGTCATTCCCAGCCACAAAAAAGGTTCCCATTCTGACATCGCAAACTACAGGCCTATTGCTATCCTCTCTTTTGTCCAAAATATTTGAGTGAAGTATTCACCGCCACATTTATTCATACCTCTAGACTAACAAATTGTTGCCCGAACGTAATTCAATTTTCCGTAAAAGACGTTCCGCAGTCAAATCACTCATAGAAACCACACACAAACTTTATACTGACTATGATAGCGGCTTGTCCTCAAGGATCGTCTTTATGGATATTTCCAAAGCCTTTGGTCAAGTAATACATTCTGGATGAATCTATAAATTGGAACAGTTAGGAATAGAACGATCTTCATTTAATCTCTTGTCATTTTACCTGAGTGGTAGGAGCTAAATAATGGGAATCAATGATAGTTTCTCAAACCCCTGCTATACAAATTGTGGGTATTTGTTAAATTTGTTAAAACATCTTTTTAACCACACCAAATCTCCCCAATTAAATTGGACCCACTTCTTTGTGCAAAAAGACATGCTTTCTTCATCTGTAAATTTACGTCACCAAGTTCTATGTTTGTTTGTTTGTTTTTGTCTGTGTTCGTTTGTTTGTTTTTGTATTTGATTACCAACAATTGTTTTTTTGCACACAAAGTAATAAACGGATTGGGTTGACTATGACCGCCATGATCCTTCACCAATCCTATGTGACACAGTGACACTCGTGTTTACAATAATCAGTTCTTTTGCCATTGTGTTTTTATCTACTCTGATTTCCACTGACAATTGGTTTCTTTTTTGCGCAATGGCCGTCAGTATCGTTTCTGCTTAAGAGCTGAGTCATATGAAACGATAATAAATGTAACAGGATGCACAAGAGAGCGGACGAGTCAACATTGTGAAATAAGGGATTTAAATAAATTCGTCGCACTGCATGCGATCCAGTCAAATTCGTTTAGGATAAAAACATGTTAGCTGAACTTTATAGCGAAATATAAAAAGTATGTTATTCGTGTACTAGACACATTATTTGTATTCCCTACTTGTTGGTGCGCATGACCAAGTGCATTTAAACATTTAATGCTGTTACTATAAAAATACTTTTTTGAGGTATCGCAGTTTTTTCTTGCTTTGCGTTTTTGCTTTCACTAAAATTTATCACATTACATTATACTTTTTCGTAAACTGGGAGGATGCCTTTCGTCTCCGATTGCATTACGAATCGTGTCCTTATCAGCAGTAAACGAATTTCCGTTCCCATGCATGAATCATCACATGGACGGCAACTGCATATCCCAAACTTTTAAATGGACGCCTTGTTCCCAACCTGTCTAATTTTTTTCATACCATTGCAGCGCTGCATAACTGTCGTGATGCTTTCCGCTTTAGGTATCACCAATGCGTCTAGTATGTGTGCAAATTGCAAGCAATTCATGTGGTCATGTTAAACCAATTACATCGGCCGTATCTTTGACTTGCCTGGCACGCATATTGCTTGTGTTTACTATATACGAGTGTAAGCGCATTGGTCATTTACCTAATACTCACAGTAACAGACTTGTAGTTTCGTCTAACTCTTGTTTTACACTTTAAGTAACTTCGCCTTCGGGATGTCTACAGCTCAAACATCCCCTAGTTTTTGGCAGGCTCCCAGCCCTCGCGCACTTGGTTGATCTGTCTGCTTGTAACTACTCGCAGCACTGTGCAACGGTGTTAACCATTATTGCAAACATATTGGCGCCCTCCGTGCGTGTGCTCCTGAGTAACGTCACATATCTATGCTTGCGTTTCATCCAATCAATCGTGTTAACGCTTATGTTTTTGTATTAACAGTTCATGTTTGTTTTCGTGTTCTTTCGTGTGCCTGTGTGCTCCAATTGTTACTGCAATGTTTGCTTTAAGTCTGCTGCAATGCGTGTGGAAGTAAAGGTGTGATATATAGTAAAACATGCTAAAGTCAAAGTTTTTTATATACCGTAAATCAATAGTCATCAGCTGGAATTGAAGTCACTAACTGATCAATTGAAATACTGATATAAGGAGAAGCAAACTAAAATTTGCTTGCAACATAACGTTGTTGGCTGCAACACAACAAGAGAACATTTGCATTAATTTTCAGAGCCGGATTCAGGTGGTGGGGGTGGGCCCCACGTGTCAATACAGAATCCTTGGGTAGAGGATGATCGATGAAGTCATCAGTGTTTACACGGATAATTAATAATTATGACGTAATATTATGACGTCACATTGGCTATGTTAAATCAACTGTAACAAAACCTTTCAAGCAACAAATTATTTGACAATAATTAGTGATTTGTGAAACCATTGCAAAACCGCCACCAAAAGCATCGCATCTTTTTCTTCTGAAAATTTGATCGCATAAATTTAACGTAGAAGTCACAGTCTGTGTTTCGCTTACACGTATCAATATCATCTACCTCATTTCGAATAACAAACTCTTTCAAAAAACTACTCTTAGAGGCACAGAGCCTTTGTAGGGTTATCAATGTATCGATTGTTTATCAATGTTAGTGTCCAAAATTACCTATCACCAGTGTTCTCTCTAAGATTATTTCACACTGGGCAAATCTTTATCTAGTGAGCATGCAAGTGCGCTACCATGTGGACACACAACTAGTGAAGAGTTTCAAGCGCCAAAAGAGCTATGCGATATATATACGATATTCAATACGGTATGCTACAAGTGAGCGAGAATGAGATTTCACTGCGCAGACGGTCTGGTGGCACTGCCCAATTGTGCAGTTGCGCAACTGAGGGAACACTGCTTCTCATCACTGCATTTTGAGATAATCGGAACCAGAAAGATCATTACTGTAGCTTATGGTTTTTGTTCGTTACGTGATGAAAAGAATTAAAGAATGAGCTGCGATTCTCCTGTGAATTGAAGACCACCATAAAGGCAAAAAACGTAATGTGAAAAGTAAAGCATGTTTTTGACAAAGAGATACTAAGCAGGATGAATTCGTGTGGTGTGTGCAGTGATGGCGCACCAGCTATGTTTGGTTCGGTTTTCAGACGCAGGTGAACAAGGAAACAAATAATGTTGTCACCCCTTAATGTTTCATTCATCGGAAAGCGCTAGCTTTATCGACTTTACCAGACGGTCTTAACTGCGCTTTTGACTGGATCATTAAAATCGTGAATTATATCAAAAGCAGTGTTTTAAGTTCCTATGCGTTCCAGACGTTGTGTGAAAACCTGATATCTGATCACAAATATCTTCTCTACCACAGCAATACGCGATGGCTGTCAAGAGGCAAGCCAGAGTGTTTGAGCTCTGTGATGAGCTGAAAATCTTTCTGGAAGCAGCAAAACCTGAATTCGCAGTTCATTTTCAAAATGTTCAGTTTGTTTATCATCTAGCATATTTGGCGCATATCTTTGAAGCCTTGAACCAGTTGAATTGAATATTCAAAGGAAAGAAAAGGTTATCATTCAATTTGTGGACTTTACAAATGCATTTGTTGAAAAGCCATACAACAGGAAACGTAAAGTGGAAAGAAGCAATTTTGACATCTTTCACAGTTTCACATGTTTGAGCTAGATGCTGAGGTTAAAGAAGAATTATTATCCCTCGGTTTAACTCTTACACAATGACTTCAAATCCTACTTTCCGGAGCTTGACCAAAATGATTTGTCGATTATAAGGAATCAATTTCGTGTTTCTATTGATCAAGTGCAGGATGAATTGCAGGATGAATTAATTGACCTCAAAAATGCTTCAGGTTGTGGTGACTCATTGAAACCTTTCCATTCACTGAATTCTGGATATGAGTGTCCTCATCTTACCCACGTCATCAGCAGAAACTGTGTTAAAACATTATTGCCTTTGAACACTACGTGGTTGTGTAAGTCATCCTTCTCATCCTTATTGATTGTGAAATCCAAGGAGTGCAACTTCATGTTGAAGACGACATATGTTGCGCACTTCCATCGACTGCGCCCAGGATTCAAAGGATTTGTAGAAATGATACAGCAATAATCTTCACATTATGCTGTTTTCATTTTGTGTTCTTCGTTTGATACATTAATGTGCCACCTCCAGTATCTTTAATAGTTGAATGGACCATAAGCAGAAAAAGGTTGAAAGCCCTCACTAGATGCAGACACCTTTCCAGTCACCTCCCAAGAACAGCGTGGTCCGGCTTATCCGCCTCCGCACCGATGTCGGACGTTTCCGCTCCTGCTTGTACAAATGGGGTATGGCCTCCTCTGCGGCCTGTGAGTGTGACGCAGAACAAACCATCAACCATGCTCTTCTCCAATGTCCGTCCTCCTCATGGACTGCATGGCCTGACGGTTCTAGACGATGAGAAAATCAAATGACTGCTCAAAACCTGCCCCTAGATCTAGTGCGGCCAAGCAGTGGCTTGAAAGGACTGGCTCAAACGACGAAGATATACCTGACCGACTTTCAGGAAACCGCGAGTGCAGGGGCGCCGGAGAGCGGGGGCATGACGGGAGCATGTCCCTGCTGCCTTTTCAAAAGGGGAGCAAGAGGGTGGATGTGCTTTTTCATAGCAGTAAAGCAATTTCATGCTTTATCAAGATCGACTTGAAACAAACGTATTGTATCTGCTCTCTTACCAAGAAAATTCCGAATGGTTTTCTATAGCTCCTGTTGTTATTTATGGCCAACATTGTTGCTGAGCAGAAACAAAAGCATAATGGACAAGGTTTTTGTTTTTGTATAAGTTTCCATTGTTCTCAACTCTTTCCCCCTCTGTCCTACTACTGCTCCAGTGTCCCTGCGCCAGTACAATAATTGTTTCGTCACAATACTAAACTATATCCGAGAGAGATTTTGCCATCAGGCGGACCGATAACTAATTGCGTCTACAAACAAACATTTCTCGCTAAATATGACTAAGTGGTACGCATATGTCGCACATATGCCTAAACATATAAGCAAGCCTCTTGCCCCCTCCCCAAATCCGGCGCTGCAAATTTTAATGCAAGTACAAAGATGTATAGAAATTAACTTATTCTGCAAACTAAGTAGTTGAACATGTACTGTAAATCTACATCATGTTCTTCCAGTGTTTTCCAGTAATTCTCTTCCTGTCAAGTCAAGGGATTGCTCCTATTTACATATACAGACAACATAAAACGTACATTGCTCTATCTGTAAAGTAATGAATAAAATCTATAACGAGAGACATCGCATGTGGGATGATATGCTATTCGAGCATTTCAAACGAACTTTTAAGACGTATAGTACGAACCGATTGGTTGTAGCATTAAACATTAAATCAACCGTTTCTGTTTTGAAGAAATGCGTAATCAGACATTTCCGCTAATTCTCCGCCCTGTTCAATTATGTCAAGCACCTGCGAAATCAACGGCGCGCCATTAATTAAGGAAAACATGCAAAACATGCCACAAATGATACAGAATATAGATCTACTTGCTTTGGTTCTTTGTAATGGCTCATGTGATACTATTCGTTCGGTGCCCAAAAGAAGTCATCAAACCTGATCTATGCTCGCTAGCAAATACGTGCTTTACCGCATGGCACGAAGCCATTAGGGAAATGATTAAACGTTGAGATGAGACACGAAAACCATTTACTTCCTCCTACCCTTATTCGCTACCTTCTAGTTGGCGATATCTAGAAGCAAGTCTGCTATTCATATAAGACACTCCATAGCAAAGCGCTTGCTCTGCAATGTTCTATTCTGGAATGCTTTGGGAAAGATTGAAAACGTGTTTAATCGGGGTTTTCTCCCACCTTGGCTGCTTGTGGAACTTTCGAAACTGTACAGTTTAGATGTCCCAACATTTGTCGATTTGTTCTTTTAACTTATATCGCAAAATGGAGTTTTTCATTAATCCTGACCAAGCTCTCCCGCTTATAGTAAAATGTTCTCTTTATCGAATTGTGTTACTACATAGGTTTGAGATTTCATTTAAAAGAAATATGAAAGAAGATGGAGCAAACGCGCAAGCACTGATGTAAGAGAATCACTAAGTCTCAAACAATTGACATACCAGCTCTGGCAAACAATTAAATGTCAAAATATCAAGAAAAAATATTGATTCAAATATGATGTTTCAAAGTTTTTCAATAACCCGCTATTTTTGCTCTTACCAACCTGTTTTTGGAATGGCCCTACAATCACGACTTTCTGAGGCTTCAATTCATGAAAGGAATTTTGGCAATAAAGTAACTGATCGTAAATATATGACCCACCTTATCGCCAATAAACTAATACTACTTATGCTGATCATGTGCAGACGGAGAGGAACAAAACCTGAAGACACTTTTTGATGTGATTCTTAGTGAAAATAAAAGTAGGTTCCTTTCAAACACGCACAAACTGAAATATTGGCCGCCTGCAACGCTGACTGTGGGCCTTAGCGTATAACCACTATTCGTAAATTAAATATTAAGGTTCTGTCCACACTGCAACAGGACTATAGCTAGAGTCATCACAGATAAATATTTTTCAATTGTACGAAATACTGTAGTCAACTTTTATTCTTCTTCGTGAAGAGTACAGTAGGCTAAAAACCGATACGTTGTGACATTAGACAATTAAAGCACGACATTTTTTTGAACAACTGGGCAATCAGGTATTTCCGCTAACTGTATGATCTGCATGGCAAAGAATATAGAGACCGGTCGTAATCCTTGCAGGCGTATTCATTAATGATCAGACTATCCCAGGCAATGTGTAGAAATATAACAAGCTCTGTGTTGAACTGAGCGGCACCATATCCTTTCCTTGTTTGCATTAGAACCTTATAGCAGTGGGTTGAACATTGCGTTGAATGTCGCACGTATCGCTGTCATAACACTCCGCACCGGTCTGAGGAGGATGCTAACATGCCTCTTAAATCAGTTGATCGTATCAAGCTTCTATCATGACCTTGGTGGTTAAAAGCACTTCCATCTCAACTCTTTTTAAACCAACCAATTAGCGAAAAATCGCGAAATCTATTAAAGGCATTTACTGAGAAGAGTTGATGGTTTGCATTTTTGTGCTATGTCGCTCTCAATAGCACTAGTTGACGGACGTTTTAAGCCAGCAGCAAGTGCGACCTGATGTTCCAGACAATTAAAGTCAAATCCATTGCAATGCAATGCCAAATGAAGATAAGAATATCAAAACTAGAGTTCTCTCCTCGAGAAATCTTAGGTTCGATTTCACGGCATTTGATCCCTTGTCGGTTCACTTCAAAATATGCCTAATAAATTATTTTACCGAATTATTATTCTGGAAAAAGTTGCAACAAAACGAACTTCGAGGACGCTGGATCCCTGCTCAAGTATTTGACAAAAACTAAAACCCTTGTTTTGGATGCAAAATTGATTAAAGATTATACCAAACGCTTCAGGAGCACAGGTGCATTTTACAACAGCTCAGCATTTCACCTGAAAATGTTGGAGGTGCGCATAAAAAGACACCCAAATAACAGAAAAACGCAAAAATTCCGCCAGTACCCTTTGTTGGTCAGAGAAATTCCGCCATTAGTCTTGTTTCAAAATAATAATTTCCTCAAAGTATGCGGTTCTGCATCCAACCGAAATAAATTTAAGTTGAGACATGAAAATATGTTAATTTGAAGAATTTAGCGCTTTTTTCCACCGTGATATGTTTCCCAAAAAATGGTTTGAAATCTGTTCGGCACGTTAACACGACGTTTTATGCAACTCCGACCGCTTTCACATCTTCCTTAACTCGTTGAGGATCGCGAAAGTCCAACCCTGTCAGCTTTGAGGGAAAATCATTGATAACTCGCCGACCGATTGTGCTCTAGCAAATTCAAATTATTTCGTGACCCAGAGTGGAAAGTCTGGCGACCCACATTTGGGTCTCGACCCATTGTTTAGGGGCCCCTGTGCTATAGAGTCAACGAAGACATCATGAGATCCAGATTTTTGCGTACTTTCTGATAAAAAAACAACAGGTACGTTTGTATTTTCAAGTTTGCCATGCATCACAATGATGTCCCAAGTGCATCATAGTGACTTCCCTCTGCCAGGTAAAATTTCAAATCCAAAGGTACCTGCCACTTTCTACTTCTACAGAGTTAATTTGTAAGACGTCAACAACAGAAAATTCCTGTTGTAGGCCACACAAGTTAGAATAGTAGAGTAAAACTGTATGCTTTCAGATTCACCAAACCTTATTTGAATATTTCACTATCTTCATGATTAATTTTTGCGTTAGTAGTTCGATGCAATTCATAGAGCATGATGTGACGCAAGGCAGGACACAAAGCATCTGCAAATTTGTTTTTACCTCTGACTGTTTATTATTAAATAACAATTTTGAAGCCTTGTGTTTGCACATCAACGCTATTACTACAACGTTTGCTGATTCGAAGGTTACCAAACCGGGTTATTGGGGCTAAATAGGCTAAACACCGATGTGGTGCGACGTGCTGATACCTCAAACGCATGACGCTGGGATACAATGTAAGAAAACATGCTGCTGAGATTATACGATGTTTAGCTTCAGTGACCAGTTGATTTAACCAAGTTAAATAAACAAAAGCGTGAGGCTCTTCTGGAAGGTAGGCACTGCACATTTGGACATTATTCAATTATGCACACAAATCGAGTAACACTTCACCTTACCATCAGAAACCGCCTCAATTTTTCAATCTAAAATATCGCACCGAACAACTTTCATAATCCTCTCCTCCTCACAACGGTGAATAATAACAGTGGAACCAAATTTCAAACGATCACCTACAGTTAAAACAATCTTTCCCTTCTTACAAACACTAGTAGTTCTTTCGTTTGACGTCACTTCCTCTACTCTAGCGCAGGATGATTCATCGTTTCTTTGATGAATGTGGAACGTTTAGAAGTTCTATTTATAAAATCTTTATTAACTTGAGGATTACACACAAACCACGAAAGGAAAAGTTTGGGCTGGTCTACAGTTATTCAATTCACGAAGTTTGTGGGTTTTATTTCGTGCTTTCATTTCTTTCTTGTTATTTATAAAGTAAGCGCCACAATGCAGATATGTGTGATTGGTTTAGCACAAATTTATTTGACTCTGTCGTTTGTGTGGGTTTTGAAAAGTTTGCCTTCTTAGTCAAAATTTTGAAAGTATTATCTAAACTGAATATACCATCAACTGCATCCAAATTTTTTAATCATTGGGCAGCGTAGCCATGACCCTAAGAAGTGTTCCGTCTTGTAGAAGCAATTAATGCACGCGCAACGAACGAAATTTTATTGCAACAAGACGAACTCACCAAACGTTTGTTCTCCCATTACAGACAGTTGAACGAGGATGCGACAAAGTAAATACCCATCCGCGCAAACAATGCGGACGCTCACTCTATGATTTATCGGTGGCTTTGGCGTTGTACAAAAGTCAAAATTTGTAGCACCAGGCTATATTTGCATGATTGATATGTGCCACTGCAGAAGCCACAGAGACAACAGTACAACGCAACGTATACAACTGAGTCAAAATTTTGACATTTACGAAACCCGTGCGCCTGGCAAGAAGGCTGCAGTACCAATTTGCAGTCTTTGCGGGACTGGCCCAAGAGTGGAGCTCAAGAGCTACTAGCACCGAAGGGCTAATCGAGTTCAAATAAGCATTCTCCAGTGACCACCATTATTTACCTATTAAGACGTCGCGCTCCACTGCATGTGTCTCGATTGCTTCTGGTGTGAATTCCAATAATGCATAGTACACCTGAGGTCGTTGCATGGTTTGATTTATGAGCCAGATTTGCATTGCAATGACTTGTAGTTTGTCCACCTCATTTTGCTAACAAGCATTGTTTGTGTCGAGCAGTGGCTTATCCAGACCAGGTATTTTGGGGTGCCTGGCATATAGGGGGGTGATACAAAAGTCCTCACTTGTTTAAGCAGCCTACCAAAGATTCTCTCTGGTAATTGTTGGGTATCACTACAAAAGTTGTTACCTTTTTTACCCCAAAAAGTATCTATTTTGTGGTGGAGCTACGCAATCTTTCTGGAAATCACCACAGCATTTTACATCAATAATTCACAAAACCTTTCAAGCAGGTCAAAAAGGTGGGTTCCCGTTTTTTACAAGCTAAATGGTGAAAAAGAACATTGCTGGTTTCCCAAAAAATCCCTTTCATCAACCAAGTGGATTTAAAAGATACACCGTACAGCATGCTGCTCGCTCGTGTTTGACACTGTGAAGCGGTTCGCACCCTGCACACCCATCAGATGCGCTACCGCTCCTATCTAATTTTAAACGCTTTTTTTACTCTTTCAGCCATCATTACCACAAACTTCACCAACCTAAGCATTTGAAGTGTAGTGTCGATGCATTGTTTATCTGTTGCAATTTGAACTAAGCTAAATAACAAGCAAGCTGAGTATTGGCTGCGGGCTTTACTATTACAGACCACATGTTATTTTCATCTTAGGCCAACCATATGTAACAGGGTTTATATTCAATACAACAGAAAGATTTTGGCTAATTCCTGATTTACATCCGGTTGTGTAGTTTATCCGTTTTGGAAGCATATTACTTTCGTTCAACTGTTCCTGTTGACAAATGGATTGCAGAATTGTTTTTGCAGAGTTCACAAATTGATTGAAAAATTCTCAGTTGCACGGCCTGTTTAAGGCGACGCTTATGCCAGCAAAATCTGTACAATTCACCCCCAGTTGCTACAAAATCTGCCTAGGAGTTTGTTAGAATCCTGCGACAGTTATGAGTTTTCCATGTTGCATTCCTATTTTCCCTTTTGCCTTTCAAGGCTTCCATCAGACATTAAAAGTAAACTTTTCACGAAACCGGACCAGGTTTGAACAGGCCAACGGCAAAACGAGAACCGTGCTGTGTGAACCCAAGTGGTGGGGTTTGTGATTACCTGAGGTAAAGGTTGGGGATTTTTCACGCGGGAAAGGGATAATGGAAAAACAGTATGATCACCGAAGAATAGCATTGTTGATAACATTTGATAATAGAGGCTGGGTAAAAGACCAGCTTGTGAATCCTGCAGTTTCACGATGTATAAAGCAATGCTTAGTTGGAGTGCTGGGAACTTTGAAGGTTCGCAAGGTTGCGCGAGTATGGCAGTGGAAGATTGTTGAATCGTAATAAATGTATTGTTTGTCATTTATCAATCTATTATTATTTCACCAGGCCTGCAAACAGGGCTAAAGGTCGGACAATTGTTATCCAGAAATTTTCGAAAACATGCTTAGTTGTTAGGCACAGCAAGAATTTACAATCGTTTTGCCCCCCTGCCAAATTTAGCAGCTTTTTGCCTCCATGCATTTCACCACAAACGTCATAATCAAAACAAAGTGGACGAGACCAAATCTTGAAACAAACTCTAATGTGAAGCCGTACTATATGAAACGGGATTGGTTTTGGAATTTGTTTGAAATCCTAATTAGTTTCACACACTGTGGCAAACATCACAGAATCACGCAAAAGTTAATAAAGTCCACAGACTACGTTCAGGAAATTTACTGTCGTTTTTCCGGGTTCGACCATTGTTACACCTTTCCGTCCACTGGCAGAGCATTCTGACAACGACGACTTAGCAACTTGCTTTTCTGCTTCCACTCTTCGTACAGAATGCGCAGTGAACTTGACGCTTTTTCGATGCTGTAGGTCGGTGTTCCGCTAACCAGTCAATGTGCGTCATGAAACGTTCGTTCAGAAAAGTCAACAGTGCAAATGCGTAGTTGCCACTGTAAGGCTCCAGACACCTTAAAAAATTGCTGAAAGCCTGATGTGACCTTGGGTGGTATAAGGTGGACGCAGACAAACGTTACAAAGCATTCGACGAATTTTATCGTTAATTTTTTGCGAACTTGCGCAAACTCGTAAACTAAAAGAGGCTCTGAGGAAGTCGTGAAAACCGTTCGAATAACGAACAAGTGAAAGGAAATCGCTCTGATGTGCAATGGATGCATGTTGCATGTCAGTCGGAAACTGATTCTTCTTCTTTTGAGCAGTTCTTCAGACCATTGCTATAGGCCACACTAGATCTCAGGCCAAGTGTTGAGCAGCCATTCGATTGTCTCATCGTCCAGAACCGTCAGGCCGTGGCAAGGCAGGCCCTAGCAGGTGCAGGGCCCAACGCAAGACCTAGGCGCGGGGCCCCTCTGAGCAGTGGTGTTATGACGTCATCGTGCTCAGTGAAATATGTTACGACTTGTTGATGAAATGTTATAGCTAAAAAACTGTATTAATATAAAAAAAACGGCAAATTAATTATTGAAGATGATCTGATTGATCTGTACGTACCAACAGTTTCTTCTGTTGCGAGGGGCTTGCGTATAGCTCATGTGTCCCCTAGTTACGTCCATGTTTATATGGGTGGCGGAAACATTTTGAAAGTGGGAGGGCACAAGTGCACGTCAAAAAACTATGGAACATTTTGTGGTTTGAATTAAAAACTGTGACGTCACTAGCATTGAAAATGACGTCATTAAATTTTGTCAGCATGTTTGAGCAATTTTATGCAATCTTTTATAAGCCCTCAACTACCTCTATCTACACTACACCTACGCTACACTAACTTGAGCACATAAATGTAACTAGTTGTTGTTAGTCCTACACAAAATTCATTCGCAAGTAAGCACACAAACACAAAAATGCACAAAGCTAAGGGAGCGTCCACATCAGCGTTCCCTCTAAGAAAATTTTACACTGAGCAAGTTTTTGTTTTGGTGCGCAACCATAAACACACAACTAGTGAAGCGTTTGAAGCGGTGCGATATATACACAATATCAAATTTGAATGTTGCAAGTACGCGAGAATGAGATTTCACTGCGTAGACGATCTGGTGGTACTGCGCAGTTACGCACCTTAGAGGGAACGTTGGTCCACATGTTACATCATCAGATAAGAGTGAGAGGGATTTTCAAAATAATGATAGGGTAAAAAACATTTATCTAAATTCTGACGACGGAATTGTGAACGTGCCCTAGTAACAACAGATGTTACGGTGCTACAGTACAAAATTCTTTCCAAAACGTTTAATTCTGCGATCATTTTTCTTGCAGTATTGCTATGAGATCAACCTGATCTTTTAACTGTTTGTGAACGTGCAAAAGATCCTGTGGTTCAAGTGCTCTTGGTTAAGTTTGTTTGTCATGTAGTTCTTCAGCCGTCGAAGGCACGAAAATGACCGCTCTGCTGTAGCATTGACTTTGGTGCTGTCAAGTTAGACCCGTCGCCAGAATTTCGCAGCAGGGGGGACAAAAACCACAAGGGGGCCACATTTTTTAAATACAATATTGGACTATGCAGTAACCGGGGGTCCAAACACGAAATTGGGGGCACATATTTTTAATGGGGGCGGGCACCACTGGCGCCCCCGTTGGTGGCGTCCTTGTATCAAGTACAGACGTAACGGTCTTACAGTAGCCTACTCCTGTAAATTCCCCTTAGAGCATGGGCGTCGGAAGCGGAGAGCAGGGGAGCCTTTCCCCTTGGATTTTGAAATTTGACATTTGTCTATTACATTTTTAGCAAAACAAGGTCGTTTTCATAGCTTCTAGAAGGAAAAATGAAATTTCATCACTTTTGGCCCCACTGGAAGAATGTTTATGGTTTCATGTGGAAAAATCCGCTAATGTTCCCTTCTGGACAAAAATCCATCCGATGCCCATGCCTTAGAGCAGGGGTAAGAGCTTTGCTGATATCTCGTACAGTTTCGAAGGTATCAGGTACAAAAGACGATGACATGTTCTTCAATGGTTTTAGTTCAGATACAAGGGAATCGGCATTTATGTCGTCATGCACTTTTAGATACCAGAATGCAAAAACAAGACAAAGCATATATAGCAAGTTGTCTGCCAAGATGCCAGTTGTGTTGCCAATGCAAAACAAAAACACAATTGAAATTGATCTGCCACATGTACCATTTTGTGTATAAGATTCAGCAAAATTTCACTCATTAGAATAGTGTTGAAACGCTTACAAATACATCAAACTGCACCAATTTCTCGATGGTGCGGCACGAAATTCTTCCTACACACGAGGTTGAAAAATTACAGTATTACACAATCTTGTAACACTGTTCGACAACACCAGTGCGGTAAGCAAACCCGAGCAGAGTGACCAGATTGTTTACGGTGTATTCTGTCAAACATTTACAAAATCCTACCAAATTACAAATAATATTGCCGAAATACAGCCAAATATCTGCACATTTTTTCATTAAACGATTTACCGAACAAAGGACTTAATACTAATTGTGTTACTTAAACTTATTTAGGTAAAATTCAAAATTTAAAAGTGGGGGAGCAGGCCCCCCCGGAACAAAAACCGGGGGGCCCATGCGCCCCCCCCGGTTCTGCCACCTATGCATGTTTATGACTAATAGCATGCTGCTGTGGTGAACATTAAACAGTATACCGCTACCACTCGTAATTAAGCTGAAAGCTGTAAAGGAACGTCTGCAATGGAGATTCAACCTGGAAGCGCAAGTGCAAAGTTACGTCAACCAAACCGAACTGACAAGCGAATTGAACTTGCCATGCAATTAACTCTTGTTGAACGGCACTTTCGTTCGAAGAACAACTGAATTGGAGAAAACTGCTAACATGAACTGATTATCCCTTTCTCACTTTCGGTAACCACAACCGCAGACGCGTTCTTATAGAGGTAATGTCTGGGCGCACTATGAACTATCCGCTTTGCGACGCAGTACACGAAAAAAACAAACTTCACAAGTGAGCAACTCATGAATCCGCCCAAAGTTTCCCAAAAGTTCAATTTTATGTGTTTTCTTCATTTGTTAATTTACCTCATCGTGTTCTATGTTTGTTTGTTTCTAACTGTGCCTAAATAACTAGGCAAGGAAAAATGTGAATGTCATCCAGCACACTCGTTCCTGTTTATTATTATTTGGGTGGCTATTTGCTTATATTTTCACCAATCAACCATGCGCATTTTGCGTTTGATAAGTGTGTCTACATCTGTAACGTGGCAGTTGTAAGATCTTCATACATTACATTTCTAATTCACAAAAAACAGTTTGAATCTCAAGTCTATGCACTCAGAATTTATTTACTGTTTCATGTGACTCAGCTCCTTCTTTCTTTCTTTCGTTTGAGCGAGTTCTTCTTCTATCCACTGCTAGCCTGCCTTGATATCGGAGCAGGTGTTGAGTAGCCATTCGGTTGTCTCACCATCCAGAACCGTCAGGCCGTGTGGTCTGTTGGGGGTCGATGGATTGGACGGTAGAGGACGACATGGTCGATGGTTTGTTGTGCGCCACACTCACAGGCTGCAGAGGAGGCCATACCCCATTTGTACAGGAAGAAGCAGAAACGTCCGACACCGGTGCGGAGGCGGTTGACCCAGGCTCTTCTGGGGAGGGTCATTCCGGGGTGTGTGTGTGTGTAGCAGTGTCTGGAATTGACGTGCAGAGTCTTGTGGGGTTGTCCGCCCACTCCGCGTTCCATTGATGATCCGCCCACTGCGCCGCACGTATGTTCTTGTTGTCAGAAAAACTGATGGGTTGTTGTGCGGCGGGTACAAATGGGTGTCTCGATTTGAGGTGCCTTGCAACTGCACCCGATGGACGGTTGAGCGCTGAGTGGAGCAGGTTTTCAGGCTCCATGAAACGGCGTCCTAGAGATAGTGTGGCTCCTCTGCGACGAAGCTCAGCAGGTTGGATGCCTGCGAGGATTGGAAGGTTGTCCGCTGGTGTAGGACGCAGGCATC
>JGI24158J21664_10005047_pt1 | contig 17162 bp, 7 predicted proteins | sample Ectturendosymbi3_FD_21664 | JGI IMG/M metagenome (IMG submission 21664)
AAGATGTTATGCAATGATTTCACTGGTCCGGCCCGCTTCAGATTAAATATGCCTGAAGTGGCCCTGGAACTGAAACGAGTTTGACACCCCTGGTTTACATGAACTGATTACTTATCTCACTTTCGGTAACCACAATCGCAAATCCATTCCTGCACAACGGTAACGTCTGGGCGCATCTTCAACTCTCCACTTTACGACTAATTAAACGAAAAAAGCAAACGTCACAAGAGTGCAACACGCCGTCCAAAGATCCCCGTAAGCTCAATTTTAAAGTTGTTCTTATTTTCTCCGTTATGCATGGGCTCGGAATGCAAACTGTTTTTTATGAATTAGAAATGTAACGTAGAAAGATTTTATAACTACCGCGTCACAGATGTTGAAACACTTATCAAACGCAATGTATAACGCGCATGGTTGATTGATGAAATAGAAGCATATAGCAGCCCGATATATTGATAAACAGGAACGAGTGTGCTGGATAGTGCCTGCACTCCGCAGCACCCAAATCTGTGTGCGCAATTCGATCTACCATGTACACGCTTTTTAATATACTTGTGCACGTGCACGTGCGCGCCCACACTCGTTGCTGTTGTGGTGAGAAAAGCTCACGCATAGAACCGCTTTCCCGGCTGTAGCTCAGTTCTGGTACTTATTCTTAGTGCTTTTGGCCTTCACTTTCCTTTTAGAGAAGTTTTCACAGAAAAGGAAAAGAATCTTTGTCAAAATATGTGAGCCGACACAGTCAGAAATTGCAATTACCTTATTTGAAAGCTTCACCACCTATTCTAAATTGTGCCTGTCTCTGTTTGGAAAAGTAAAATTATGGTTCCCCTAATAAAAGGACTCAGTCTATTTACCCATACAAAACTACCTTAATTTGTATTAACAACACTATCAAATACTGCGGAGATGCAGCAATTTTACAAAAATTGTAATAGGTTGTATCTGTTTTTGAACAAATGGTTTTTACAGTTCTGATAGAAATGCCCACGGCTTGCTAGTTATTAAATGATCGTTTATGACGTAACAAAATAAAAGTGTTGCAAATCTACAAATCGTTCTCCTCAAAACGTGGTAGGATAGGGTTGGAAAACTTGGACAAGCAAGGTGAAGGGCTGATGATTTGGTAGACAGACTTGAACGTTTATCGCCATGCTGTGGAAAGCACCATAACTATTTTATGTCAACTGGCTATCGGTAAGCAGGCAAGTTATACCGTCCAGATTATATTAGACCGTCAACGAAGTGTGTGGTGTAGGCTGCAAGGTTACCGCAGACCAGCACAATCCTGTACAGCGTATTTGTAGAATGTAGTGGCCTAATTAACCCAGCAGGCCAAGCTTATCGGGTTTTGGCGCCGTTTGCGGTAGTGCTTCCAGTTCCAATCCCAATGCCGTATTCAAGTTAAGCATGAAAGTATATTGATGCTTGTGTAATCAACAACAGAGCCACAGAAGCTTTTTGTTAATAAAAGATACTAACTAGACTCACTGCATATACTGTACTGGTACTTTTTGAAAGTTGTGGAAAACTCGTACTGTATGAGAAAGGCAATTTCGTACCTTGAATTTTAGAGCAGTGATTAGAAACCGTTTACCTTACTCGCACCACTTGCAATCAGTTTTCGCATCCTTTCTAGAGATGATGTGTAACAAGTCGATCACATGTGAAATAATAACAAAACAAAACTATCGTGTTTTCTTATTCTTTATTTACATAACTTACAAGGAAATACGCATTGCAAGGTTCAAACTGTACTTTCATATCACCAAATAAAATTACAGTAAAATGTGCTTGGTGCGTCGCGAATGATTATGTTGGAGTAGCAAGCTCGGTGGCATTCTGCTGTTGTTTTCTGTTTGTGATTTGGAGTGTTGAATGCTCCTTGCATGCCTTCTTTAGGATTAAGCCCAATTCTGCTTTGTTTTTGATATGAAGCGAACGAAAAAATTCGCACTTCACCGCAGTCGCGAAAAGCACAAACGAAGAGCAGGTTTGTGGAGCCGGAACTAAAATTTCTGGCTCCGGCTCCAGCTCCAGGCATCTAAGTTTTTTGGGAGTAGCTCCGGATCCGGCTCCAACACCTAGGAGTTTTTGGCTCTGGCTCCAGAATGAATTGGTCCATTGAAAACTGAAAAACAATGTATTACTTGTACAACTCACTTGTCCCACAAACTATAGGGCTGTGGAACAGGAACCCAAATTTCAAGCTCCAGCTCGGGCTCCAACCATCCAAAATTGCTTGGTTTCTCCGGCTCCACAGCCCTAGAAACGAGACTCTGCTTTGCCAATACAGGGTACGTCTGCGACTAAGAAGCCCAGAATTGCTCCACGTAACCAACTAAGAATTCCATTTGGATTTCGCGAATGTATCCTTGAATGGATGAGTTTTTTTAGGATGTCACTGATATCATCGTGATCATCTTTACAATTCTAACTGAAACAGTGCTGGATCCAGTTATCGCAGGTTCGCAGCTCTCCAGGAGAGCAATAGCCATCGAACGAAGTTCACTGTAACTACAGATATTCAACAACGTTTGAAACTAAATATGGATGCAAGGAACTCCATCGTGACCGTCTTGTCAGGGAAGTGAAATCTAGCAACCTTCCTTCTTTACACGCCTAACCCACAAAATAAACTCTTTTTTAAATGTAGCCAGCTCCTCCTCACTTGCCGTAAAATGCCGAATACCTTTGGTTGTGTTGAGGGAATGAGCTCTCAGAATGCTGTTAGCACATTCAGCTAAATAAGCGTTTGAACAATCTCGGGATCATAAAAGTCAGTGTTGCCACCCTGTTGATACGGAAAAGTACTAGATTTCATGATAAGAAAACACTAGATCCACAAAAAAACACTAGATTACAAAAGCAAACTTACACACAGTGAAAATACCCAGAAAATGCGTTGCAGTGCCAACCACAGACATTGTGCAACTCATTGTAAACCAGAGACAAAGAAAACGGGAGATAGCAGCAACACTTGTGTTCGTTTGTACAGGTTACTGAAACTTTTAACAGATTACCAAGTGGTTTCGCAGCGGTTTAGCTCAAAATATATTATATTGTCTTGTGTAATTTAAGATTTAATTCGGTAGAATTTTTAGCAAATTACAATTGCACTAAATGAAAAGGTCTCAATTACAGTTACAATTACACAAAATTGTGCAATTAATCACATTCAGCTCACTCAAAAAAAACACCAAATAGCCATAAAAAACACTAGAACACTAGATGAAATGAAAAAACACCAGATCTAGTGGAAAAACACTAGGAGTGGCACCACTGATAAAAGTGTACAGCCAGTTCTTGTACCTGTTCAACAAAAAACTGCTGATTTTTTCCCTGCAATTCAAACAGACGAGACAACGCACCACTACGTGATAGCCAACTGATTTCCGAAAGATAACGAAAGTACAGCGTGTTCCAGACCCACTTCCTGACAAATCGATTGAAATAGTTGGTTCAGTCACGAATCATAATTACGCCCTTCACACAAATCCAAAGTATTATATGTTTGAGGGCAATGTTGTTGCGAGTGGGTACCCATGAAAAAAATAGTGGGAAATTTGCAGGTTAGGAATTTATTCTATCAGCAATGTCGCAAACTATGAACAGCATGGCTAAAACACCATAAGTGCATATCAAATCCATTAAGCCAATGTGGAGTAGGTTTCTTGTCAAAAATTCTTTTATTAAAGGTGTTGCCTTCAGTGGCTGACGAAATTGAAATTTTATTCCACTTTCTTGTCCTTCACGTATATACCAGAACACTATACCATTAGCCAACAACAAATTGACCCAGTTTACTCATTCACTTGTAAGGAAATCTGTATTGGAATACCCGTGATGTCCCACCAAAAACCGGCTTCAACATGTCCACTATTCCGTCATGGATAATGTTATCATATGAAGACTCTTTCTGTAGATTTCTTCGCATCTTCCTTGCCAAAAACAACATTTTCCATTTTAGGGGCACAGGATTTAATCAATCCAGACCAACTGTGTTGGGCTTATGTGACCGAGCCGCCTGTATTGAACTTGCTGAGAAGTTGCAGTAATAATGCAGGGGCGTAACGAGGTTAGCTGGCGCCGGAGCAAGAAGCAAGTTTGGCACCCCCAAGTTTGAACCTGGGGTCTTTCGGAACCAAATGTACTGTATGTACTGCACTGAAGATAGTACTTGTGACATTGTTGGGACTTTTGGGTGCCCCCGCAGTCATTCGGCGCTCCCATAGAGATTCGGCGCCAGGGAAATTGTTCTGCCCTTGCCTCCCTTTTTACGCCCCTGTGATAATGTTTGTAGTGGCAAAAATTGTTGTGTAGGCGCTGTGCTGGCTCTATCAAACCTTGCTCTTTTGGTTTGTGATGTCGCAATGTCGTAGCCTGCAATCCTGTACCAAGTCTCTTCTAGAAATGTTCATCGGGCTTTGATGGCTTCAACCTCGCGTTGGAGAATACGGTGTTGCACAGAATACACTGTGGATTCCCTGTGCCCAGTGTCGTTCAACTCTCTCTCGCGCTTCTCCGCCAAACTATCTTCAATTATCCGCCAGATTCCGCTAAATTTTTCCCCAATATATTGTAACTTGATTTTTTTCCGCCGGATTTCTCCGCTAAATCGAATATTTGTCGTATATTTGAATTTAAGACGGTTTTACAAATTTAAGATTTTGTTTTTATTTTGTTTACGTTTTTTTATTTAAGTTTTTGGTTTTACGTAAGGTGGAATAAGCTGCAAAAATGCTGGGCGCTGTACGTAAACATCTAACTGAATTGTTTGCCTGTGGCGTGACAAAGCTTTCATTACGCCAATGGTGTTTGTTATGCATGATTCGGTTGAGGTTCGGGCGTTCACCAAGTCAATCTTAAATGATGAGAAAAAGTAGAAAGAGTGAAGTCAAGCAGCGGAAAGCATGGCATAATTCCGCTAGATACACCACGATTTTCCTCCAGTTTTTCCCATAAACTTTTATTGCCGCTGCAAAACTTTTCGCCGCTGCAGATCACGATTCGGCTAAATTGGCAACACTGCCGGTGTCATCATTCACTATAACACTGGTCAAGCCTGTAGTGTTTAGTAATTACCGTGCATGCCTACCAATCAGTACTTGTGCTTCGCAATGTGATCGCTCGCATGCGTCATCAGTCAAAACCAGTGTACTGTTAACACGTGGTGTCAATCAGCGGCACTTGCCCTGTGCTTGCGAATAAATTCGTGTTCTCTGCACGCCTCCGAACACGACAAAGCCGTACAATGAGCGCCAGAGGGCGGGGGGCCAAGGCACCCCCTGGATTTTGAAATTTGATGTTTTCCTATTACTTTTTAGTAGACGAATGTTTTTCTCTTAGTTGGTAGTCGGTGAAATGAAATTTTACCACTGTTGACCTCTCAGAAAAAATCCTTTCGGCCACACCTTGGAAAAATTCCATCCGACGCCCGTGAGCCGTACTGAACATAGTCTTCATTCCTCTTTCATTGTTCCGTCATGAAGACAAAATTACCACTTTCAAAACACAACGGTGCTATTTATTTATTTTCACCGCGTAATAATCGGTTGATATTAACATTTTTAATGATAATTGCGTTACGACAAATTATATATTTAAATAAGAGTTAAGAGTGCCAACTCAGCAGGCGAAATACTATACTCTTTAAAAAACGTGTAGCATGGGTGGCTACTGGCCGCATCTGCTTTTCACGTTAGAGCCGCATGTAAACAAAAATGGAATTTCGGAGCGGCATCACACGAAATAATAGTTTTAAACATTTACAGCCGCGTGTTGAACATTACGGAACAAACAATATTGTCTCGCGGTAATCATGTGGGTTTCGATCTGGACTGTAAGTTGTTAGAAATTTGACTGATAAGACGTGAAAGCTGTTTGACTTTTTTCAGTCGTTTATTGTTATACCACGCCCATTTTATGACCCCATTAAAATATTTTTTCCCTCTTACTCCGTCCTACGAGAACAGCATTTCTTCCCCCGCTTTACTGATCATTTCTCATATTTGGGTACAAACGACTGAAAAAAAGTTTCTGCCCGACTTTTCAGAAAATTTGCATTTATCTGCAATATCGAAATTTTTCCCTTTTTTCCTGGATCATGGTTAATGCGGGTCATTCTCGTTGCTTTTCATCGCATCACTTGTTGGGTGTCGGAGGGACACTGCTCTGACTTGGCGGTCCGCGATTTGCCATTTGGAATTTGAATGGCACCCTGTATTGTTCGACTTCGTATGATTTTGAAGAGCCCGGCTTGCTTTTTTAATGTGTGTTCATGTTTACATCAAATTAATTGAAGGCTAAAGTTGATTTTTATTTATATATCTCGGAATAAAACTTGGCACTATATTTGGATCTTTTATCTTTTTTTGTCGATTTTTCAAATTTTGTACTGGCAATCCTTGCGCTTTCTTATTGAACCAAACGCACTCTGAACAATTTATTATTCATGTTTTATTGCTGTCATGGGTAGAGCTTTTATGAATATTATGTTTGGCACAAGATAAAGTACTGAAACTCTTAGACATCGTAAAGTGCGGGGAGCTCAAGGGCTAACCAAAAAGATCAGAACTGCTGCTACTACTGCCTGCGCCGCCGCCACTGCTTGAAAAATATTGCAATAATTGTTATCTGGGAGTTTGTTTGTGAAGCTTCTACTTCGTTCAGATTATTTTTACGAAGAAACCCACCTCAGTTGAAGTAGAAAAACTCCAAATGTTTTGATGAGTATGACAGATACTTGTTGCTACAATCGATTTGTAATTCGTGATTTTTGCGTCACAGTTTTATTTCATATTTTTATGCATACCTTAACATGGCTTTTTCTTAATTGCCATTTCTTAAGGAAACAGTGCTTACGAGTTACGACATAATTTTTTTCTTGAACAGACATTTTTTTGAAATGATCATTCGCGAAATTATGAAGGTTTCTTGATTTTTACTGTTTTACACATGTGCTACGCCAAGTACAATGTTATTCACTGCATTTCGCATTTTCATTTGACACTTGACCTTCTGTTTGCTGCGCAGGTTCAGTTGGATGGATTTTTGTGACCGAGGAAGATCGATTACTTTCTGTATTTCATGTAAGTATACCTTGTAATTGAATATTTTGTAATAGCTGTACATAAACTGTGTATCCTATGGTCTAGTACCCAACACTGAGGGGAAGGAGCGTGCTGCGACACGAGAAAACATGCTTTGCTAAGGCCAATCTACACTGAGGAGTTTCCAGAAGTAGTCGCGCACGATTCTTTGTTTGTTTCATTGCGCCCAGGAGTTGCCGTGCCGAGCCGTGCACGGCGCAGAATTACCCGACGCAACAAAACAAACAAAGAATCGTGCGTGACTACTCTTGGCAACTCCTCAGTGTAGATTGGCCTTTATATTAAAACTTTAGAGAAAGCCGTTTCTCTCTTACAGAAGTTGGGGAACGGCATTTCCTCCCCGACTGCACCACTGCACAGCACATAGCCGAACATGCGGTCAATTCATTAATGGCATTCGTAGACGTTGCATCAGTTTACGAACTGTTTTTTTTCCGCTGAGACATTTCGGTGATTTGTCCCATAATATTATTAAAACCCGCCGTGACAGTATTCACTTGTCTGCAGGCCTATCTTCGGACATTATGACCGATTTGACGTAATTTTTTTTCGGTCATTTAAGAAAGATTTCCGTCTATGACCGAAAAAAAGCCTAGGTTTCCAAACGCCATTTGCACTTTCATTTCGGCTCCTGAATTGTCTGAAACAATTCAGGAGCGGTGGTCCACTGAGTCTTACATTTCATCTGCAGAAGTGCAGTTTACATGTATTACATTTACAGTAACGACTGTGTATAGCTTGGACCTCATTGAAGTTTGTAATACATTCCCACAAAGTTTTCGACCCAGTAGACTACTCTCTTCGTCAAGACGTTTGTTTGATCTTTGATGCTTTGATTCGAAGCAATCTACAGGGTGTCCACAAAGTCTGGGTACATTGGGGTTTTTATCATCTATTTTATTTGTTTAGTTTTTTTCCTCCCCATAGGTTTATTTATTTAAATGATGAACAGGTAACGGGTGAGACTTATCTGAACATGCTGAGAGACAAATTAATGCCTCAAATTGAGTGCCTAGGCGAAGGACTTCCGCACTGGTTTCAACAGGATGGGGCCCCAGCCCATTTTGCTGCAGCTGTGAGAAATTGGCTCAATGACACTTTTCCTCACTGGATTAGAAGAGGTCATGTAGAGTGGTCCCCTCGTTCACTAGGCCTTTCTCCCCTTGACTTCTTTTTCTGGGGTATGTTAAAAGAGAAAGTGTGCTCGATGAAGATTATCAATTTAAACCACATGAAAGAACGCATTACAAGTCAGTGCGCTGAAGTCGACGGCAATGCAGACCTATTCCGTCGAGTTCACCTAAATTTTGCAAAGCGCATCCAATTATGCAGTGAAAACGATGGAAATGATGTTGAAAACATTATTTATCGACATTAGAATTGAATAAAGTTGTTTTGTTATGTGTTTTTTACCATGTACCCAGACTTTGTAGACGCACTGTAAACGCATTACTATTTATTTCTTTGTTTTTTCTTCCGTGATTGTCTCTGACTTATGATCGATATCGCAGGGGTTATTTGCCGATCGCAAGAGCACGAAGCACATGCACAAAATAACGCATAATCAGCACGCAGCTCAGGACAGGCGTTAGTTGGTACGCGTAGGTGATACTGAATAAAGGTAACAACACTGAAGCAACGCACCAGTAACTACTGCAGTCTGCATTCTCTCCCTCAATGTCATACAGAAGAGTTTCGTTGTGGAAAGTTCAACTCAACTACACGGAATCAGTCATCACGTCCGATACTCGTTGTGAAGCGACGATAAAAACATCCCTTTTTCAAAGGTTTCGTTCGGTTATCCTTGCCTAGGGTTTGTGAAGCATGGACACTAGATGTTATCACTGAAAAGTAACCACTAGTTGCAGAGATGCGGTTTTACAGAATAATTTTAAGAATCCGCGGACTGCGAGTGAAACAAACGAATCTGTCCTTGAGAGGGTCTACCCTACCAACAACAGCTTCAAATCCTGTAGACTACTGTGCAGAAACAAAAAAGGTTTCTGCGACACATTCGCAAGAAGTTGAGTCTGGAGGATATTTGTCTAATGGCAGGATGTTGAAGCAAGAAGAAGACAATGAATAATCTACCACCTGACAGCAAACGGTCCCCAAGCACACCCGGACCTTGCCAGAAACAGAAAAAATTAGTTGAAGTTATGTTCGCCAAGCGCCACATCGGCTACGGCAAAAGAATCGACGACTACTTTAATCCATGTGATATGAACTTTGAGTCTGAGATAACAATTTTTTTGAAACGCAAGTACTGTAGCTGCTGAGCACCAGGAACAATCTTTTCACCCGCCAATTACCTCTTGCCATGTGCAGTTGATGTTTGGATGTCTACCACAATTGAACTGCCTGTCAATGCTACTGCTCCTCTGCGAAAAAACAATCTGCGATTGTTGTACGGCCACTATTGTCGCTGTTGCCTTGACAGTTCAGTGTGAGGAGAAAGGCTCGCGTATTCCGTTTCGTCCTGGTCCTGGGTTAGTCTCGCTGGCTGACATTGCCGTCTAGCGCCAGCCTTTGCTTTAGGAGTATCACATTGTTTTTGTGTTCAAAATGAACTTCGATTGTTCAGGTCTCAGTGCGAAAACAAAGTAATTATACAAAAAGCATTTTCATAACAACAGACGCAAGTGGCAGTGTGTTTGGTTTTGCTTTGTCTTCTCCAGCTGTTCTGATCATCTGATCTACTAGCTGCGTTACACTACAGTTGCGGCACGTTCGTTAGCCCATTGTTGATATGAATGGGCTTCCAGTCAACCTGTGCAGAAAGGTGGCAGCGCAGTTCAATGGCTTCGATCCCCAGATCGTGAAGTGTAACATAATATTCGTAGGGTAATGCTTTCTAAACATGGGTAAAGTTAAGAGCAAACGGAATGCAATTCAAGCCAAGTGGCAAGTTGAAGTTCAGGAAGAGAGAAAATAATGCATAAAAAGTTACAAATCCAAATGCTGACGTTTTGGGTTTTTCAACTAACCTTAGTAATTCTCCCATCATATAATGACCTAGTGTGGGATGTTCAGTTGCATGGATCAACACAATTTTCCTTGAAGATAATATTTCTAAAACTTTGCTCTTAAATGCTATAGCTTTTGCATTAATTCTACAAAACGTTGTCTGATCTATTGACTGTTTGAACCACTATTTCGTCACAAAAAACAATACAGTACTACTACAGTCAGACCTTGTTTAGCTGGAATACTTTGTTTGTTTCATCAAATAATGTTGGTTTAGTGACAGTGAGGTATATACCATGGATGATCAATTCAGTATTGAAAGTGTAAAGTGCGAAGTTATTTCCAGAGCAAATGCCAATAATGTAAACAAAGGTGACAATGTGGTGTACAGCAAAGCTCGCTTTAAGCAGACATGCAAAAGAGAACAGAAAAAAAACAGTAGAGTAGACTTAGACCAGTGTTTCTTACAGTGGGCGAAATCGCCCCAAATTTTAGATCATAACTTTTGAACCAGAAATGCTAGAAAGTCGATCAAAGGCTTAAAAAGACTCAGACTCGAGTCGAGTTTTCAATGGAAAATTCAGCGAAATACTTTGGACTAGAGGTTTGGCCCTAGGCCAGGTAACTTGAGCCAAAATGACCCAAAAACTACTTCACTTACGACATCACTCACAAAAAATTCGCAGCCCCAGACCAAAAAATTTTTTTTCTAGTGCAGACTAGAAGACTGGCTGATCCATTTGAGCTCATGAACAGCTCTTTAGCGCAATCGGCGGAGGAGCTGTGGCGTTGGTAAGGCAACCAAAAACTGCTGGTTTTAGGCTGAAATCCAGGTACGATATATTCGTTGACCGGCCGTCAAAGTGTTAAGTGAAATGAAACAAAATTTCTCAGTTTCATTCCACTTAAACAAGCAATTAACTTTGCACAAGACACAATAGAATTGTAGAATTTAATAATGAATTTGTGAAGTAACAATGCTAGCTTGAATAACAATGGTATATTGAAAAATAGCGAATATTAAGACCTCTGTATTACAAAATTTGTAGTTTTTGCATAAACTTTGTCAAATTTTTTCTCTATGAAAACATTGAGAACCATTTGGTAAACTTGCCATATCATAATGACTATGTGAAAATTTTTTCAACGCAAATTTTTACTGCGGTCATGGGTAACCGAGGCGACAGAGGTACCCCACTTTTCTAGTTTTTTCATATCGTGCCAAGTTTGGCCCAAGATATCTCACCAACCTTTTGATATTTTGCAATAAATTTTTCTAAGGTCAAAGAAAATTTTATCAGCAACAATTCTTCCAAATATGAGCGAAAAATATCAAGAAATAAAACTGTGGCGAGGTTTGAAAGTTTTTGAAAATTTGTAGCAAGAGCTAGAAANAGTCAACTTTGAGTGTCCGTGACCTTTGAACTTTGAAAGTCACAATGTAGATAATGTTATTTTTTCAATATTTGGCAAAGTTACTAGCATCCCTGAAAAATTAGGTTTGTTCACTAATGTAGTTTGGCAGTAATAAGGCTTTAAACATGGCCAAATATGAACAATTTCCGCCCCCTCTCAGCTAAACACCCCCAACTGAAAAGCTTTGTAATCATGCCATTTCTTGACAGATTTAATTCATATTTTGCAGATGTTCATCATATGGGGTAATGATGATTTGAGTAAAATTTCAGGAAAATTGGAGAGGGTGACCTGACCACTTCCTGAGTATTGACACGGAATAGCCTTTTTAGGATTTTGGAAAATAAAGGTAGACTCCATTTTTATGCCTTGAAGAAAAATTTGTTGCAGCCATACAACATATGTACCCTTTTAGATAGGCAAATGTACCCCATGTTAGAAATCTCTGCCTTCGGGGATTATTTAATTTTGTTGTTCTTTGGCCATAACTTGCTTACCACAATGTTAGAAGACCACTCAAGGGATCTAAAGATGCAGAGATTTTTGCCTAGTTTTTCAAAAAAACAGAAAAAAATGCCTCATGATGTTGGGGCCCAGGGCCTGATGACCCCATTAAAAACCCTAAACCTACCCCAATTGTGATGTCACCTGTAAAAAATTTAAATCCAAAACTTACCAATTTTTTAAAATCGAAACTACAAGACTTTTTCACATCTTTGCAAGGTTTGAACAGCTCTCTAGTTCAATCTGCTGTTGAATAAAGACTTTCCTGAATTAGGCAAATCTCAGGCATAAACGGAAAGATGTATCAGGTATCTGAGATATAATATTCACAGTATTGTCAGGATGCTGGGGCAGTGGAAGGTGAGAAGCATGTAAACAGTGGTAAAAATTGGTTCTTTCAGAAAGTGCAATGGAAACCAGTGATAATAAGCAGGCCTGTTGATATACTGACACTAAATGTGGAAAACACGTCATAACATCAAAACTATTCAAAGTTGAAGTAAACTTGGTAATAATTTGTGTGAATTCTTTTTGAGGTATTGACATGAGATGCTGCATTTTTGCCAATTTTTATTGGATGCTACCGTAACTGCTTGAGATAGCAATGTGAACATCATATCCATTACTAGCAGGTGTAAAATCTAATCAATTTTGTTAAGCCTGTAGCCTGAACTCTGTTGCGCCACATCTGCTCACAATTTTAGTTCCATAAGTTTTGCTGTCATGTTCTTGCAAAAGTTGCATCGACTCTCACTATTCATACCTGCTAAATTGAGAAGTTTATTCTCTGTGATTGTGTTTTCTGTATTGTTTGTTTATAGCAATTACCTCTGAAAGTCCCTGCTGGTGACAATAGAAATTAGTAAGTGAAACAAAAAATGATTCAAGTCTAATGAAAAAATAGAATTGGCAAAATTCAAAGTTTTTTTTCTTGTAATTCAAAGTGAATATTCATGGATTAGATCAAGAAAATATATATGTTGTTATTTTGGAATAGGCAATGCAGTTACCATTGTACTTTGGAAAACAGGGGAGTGGATCTGTTATGTCTCTGTGTTTCAGCAATTTTCAAATACATAACCTTGACCTATTTTTAACAACATGTTTTAAGTTTTTATTGATTATGTTAAAGTGAAAGGGGAAACAGTGCAAATTTACATATTTCCTTACAACAAAGTTTGAAATATTAACCAACTTTGAAACCATATCTTCATGATATCTGCTAAATATCAAGGTGATAAGCACATGTAAAAGGTATTAGATATTAAGCAACATACATTAAAAAAACATGGGTGAAATTTGAATTTAGTACTTTTCAATAAGGCGATTAACATTAATGTTCTCCACATATATTGGAAGTTGCATGTACTGATTTAAAATCATTGACGTTGATGGTGCATTCAAGCAACAAAAGGATCTTAAGATTTTCTATACTTTTGCAAAATTGCTTTTTGGCACAGTGATATAGCTGCAGGCAACAAAATTCAAGTTAACAATATCAGTACCAGTGATTTTGCTTAGGAAAATAAGGTCGGATACTAGGCAACGTTTGAGAGTTCACCATATTTAGGTTATGCTAGTTTCATAAAAAACCTTGCAGTGCAATTAAGGCTTAAAGAAGTGCTTCAATTGTCCAATGCAATGTTTCTCTTCATATTTTTAATATATACATAAACATACGAACTTTTAGGAGCAAAAGATTACATCTTTTATGCAAAAGAAGCCGGATCTATATTTTTGTAGGCCAGTTTCTGCTCCAACAAACCCATATCATACATGTATGTAGGCCATAATAGTGAAAGCGTAAAATTTGTTGTATTTGTAAAACTGTGTTTTGAGGTGAGAGGAGGTCATTTGTGGATTATGAGCAAGATGCGGCTTCTGGCTATTGTTCTTGTTCTTTATGTCGCCTATGCTGCGGTAAGTGGATATTTGATATTTTAATAGTGTTATTGTGTAAGTGGACATGTGATATTTTAACAGTGCTATTATGTGAGTATAAATGCACATCAGAATAAAAAAAGTGACAGTAACTTGTTGTAAACATTGCTTTATTACCTTGTGGTTGCAATGACATCCCATTAATTGGTTCATAATGCAGTAAGATTTAATTGGAGTTGACCTTGTGTGATATTAGCTCATGCACAATGGTGAAAGCTGGTATAAGCTCCTTATGCTCCCTTAATTTTTTACTGGTTTGTTAACAATTGTAAAGAGTACTGTGATACCATTATGCAACAAAGATTGATGATCAATAAGCATTTTTGAAGAGGGATATCTGTAGAACGAGTGCATGGAAATTTTTATTTTCCTGGAATGAAATCATGTTTTATATGCTGTTGTTCATTTGCAATGTGGTGTGTTTCATGATTATAACATAATCAGTTTTGATTCTGTTTGAGCAGTAAGCTGTGCAATTAATTACTGTACTATTCATTTTATTCTATAACTGAAATGGAAAGCATCATTAACTTCTCTCAACAGAATAAAGAATAATGTGTGTTTATTGGCTTATGACTTTATTAGGTATATACATTACAAGGGTATATAAATACTGCACCACTGTAACAGAAACATATCATCAAAGCACTTTTAACAGTAAATTTAATGTGCTGTGTTGTTGCTTTCTTAATATCTTGTTTAAGAACTAAAATACTTTGTATAAAATGTCTTGCATTCAAAATCTTAAATATTCACATTCTGTTTGCTAGAATCTAATGCTACTTCTGCTTTGAATGCTTCAGTACATTTGAAGCAAAATTGAAGCTATAAAGCAAGATATTGAAATATTATTGGTTTCACTAGCTTTTTCTTGCTTATTTTGCTAATGCCAATTGCAGCTAGAGATGAAAACCTTGATCCCACCACATAAATATATTTGATTAACTGCAATGTACAGAATAGGAATTGGCTGTGGAGGTTGCATTAAAAAAATTCCAGCATATCTTTCACTTAGATTTATTTTTGCTTATAATAGTATGCATTGAACATGGTACTGGTTAACCAGTTAAAAGTGTTTGTATGGCAAAATTTGTTCTAGAGAGGGTTTTAAAATGCCTCATCTCACTCACAAATTGTATGACCTAATTTACAAAATTTTAAGGTAGAGGTTTCAAACTCGTTTTATTTTAGGGGCATGTAATCTCAAGCCTGGTCAGGCCACTAAATGGGGTAAGGACCTTAATAACAGCAAACAACAATATGATTTCTTTCTTTTTGATTTAGCGCAAAACATTAGATTCTGAAAATGTTTGTGCTGGAAAAAATTTCTCACAAAATTTAGTAAACTGGCCAATGTTAAAGAAGCCTGAGTTATTACATTGCGTTGTTGTCATTGTTTTTGACAGTTGCACCTTCAAAAGAATGGAAAGTAGATGCAGAGTGTGAAGTCTACTCTCAGCATCTACTTTTCTCCTTTTCGACACAGACATTTTGAATAGGTTGCAAATAGTAAAAACAATGGTAACAAAACTGCCAGCAAGAATGACTTTTTTCTGTTCACCGAGTGTATTTCATACATGGCATATCATGGTGTGAAGTAGAAATTTACAATGCAACACTTTGATCGCAGAACAATTGCACATTATGATAATTGATGAATGTTTCACATGGTGTAAGATGAGATATTTCACATGTGATATGACCGAGTTGAAAAGAAGAGCATTTCAACACACAATCAATTACCTTTATTTATTCAAATGTCAATGAGATCTGAGAGACAAAATAATCAAACAGACCATGCAAACAGTAATATGCTTCAAAGACATGTTGCAAAATGCTTTCATGTGGGAAGTGTTTTAACACTTTGAGAGCTGGGGTACAATATATTCGTACTTTGAAATCGGCCTAAAACCAGCAGTTGTCAGTTCGTCCTTACAAACACCCTAGCTCCTCCGCCGATTGCGCTAGAGAGCTGTTCAAGGGCTCAAACGGATTGGACAGTCTTCTGGATTGCACTCGAAAAAAAATTTTTTGGTTGGGGGTTGCGGATTTTTTGTGAGTGACGTCATAAGTGAAGTAGTTTTTGGGCCATTTTGGCTCATGTTGCCTGGCCTAGAGCCCAACCACTAGGCCAAAGTATTTCGCTGAAGTTTTTATTGGAAACTAGGCTCGAGTCCGAGTCTTTTGAGCCTTTGATCGACTTTCTAGCGTTTCTGGTTCAAAAGTTATGATCTTAAATAAACAATTAATTATCTAATTAACTAATTAGTCAAAAAAATTTATTAACTTAGATCATAACTTTTGAACCCGAAACCCTAGCAGGTCATCCAAAGTATCAAAAGACTCAGATTGTAGCCTAGTTTCCAGTAAAGACTTCAGTGAAATACTACCATCTAACGGTTGGCGCCCAGGACCAGGTGAAGTTGGCCAAGGTGGCCAAAAAGTCCTCCACTTATGACGTCACTCACAAAAAAACGCATGCCCCAACCAAAAAAATTTTTTTCGAGTGCAAACTACAAGACTTGCTGTGTCTTTTAACACTTCAACCAAGTCCTGTAACCCATACAGGAGCGGAGATATTCCCACGCAAAACCACGTGCGATCCAGCTGCTTTTTTGCGAACCGCTTGAATTAACCCGGAAGTGTGTCAAAGTGTTAAGTAGAGAGAGACCGATATATCGGACACCGCCGATGTATCGGCTGATATTTGCGTTTTACCGATATATTGTTATTGGCCATTGCTGATTTTATCGGCCTCAGTAGGTGTTGATGAAACGCTGTTATATTCCTCACGCATGAAGACGACCTGTGCCAGAAAGCACAACGAACCAAGTCACGACAGTTATCTTGCAATAATGCTAGCAGGTGCGTTTTCATAAACCAGCAGGCAAGATGAACCATGGAACATGCATCGGCTGTTGCAGCCAAAACAAATGCATCATCATTAATCACAATAATTAAAAATCATAGCAAAATATTGAAATTGCTGCAATTTGAAATATTTTAACTCATAAATCGTGATTTTTCAAGTTTTTGAAAAAAAAAGGTAAGGCATAGAATACATAATTTTGGTAATGAAGCAGAAAAATGATTTAGAAATTTTGGAAATATCCGTATCAGCTGCTGGTCCATGAATGGCTGATATATCAGTATCGGCCCCAAAAAAGCCATATCAGTCGATCTCCAATTTTAAGAGCTATTCATTGCAGGTTGAAACTGATT
>JGI24158J21664_10005049_pt1 | contig 17159 bp, 10 predicted proteins | sample Ectturendosymbi3_FD_21664 | JGI IMG/M metagenome (IMG submission 21664)
CAAAAATTCAGGAATTTATTAACAGAACCCGACAAGTAAAAACTACAGCTGTGAATATATTTTTTGTGAAGAAAAACAGAAAGTAGGCCTCTTCGCCTACCACCTTGAAGGTCTTCGCGTACCACTAGTGGTACGCGTACCACAGTTTGAGAACCACTGTATTATGCGATTCAGATCCAGTCTTGAAGTTTTTCATGCTCAGTTCAAGTCCACGCATCCATAGTCGAAAAAGTTTCTAAATGTAAAATCCAAGTCCAAATGAAGTCCAAAAAATAAAAATATACAACTTTTCAACTAAAAATGGCTGCAGCTCTTTTTCATTATAAGTCAGTCTACATCCGGTCCTGACCTTAGATTTTGAGGCGATTCACAGCCCGGATCCAAATACAAAAAAATTCTTTACATATAGTCCGGATCCAACTCAAATTCAGACCAATGCTCACCTCCGCTGTTCTGCCATTATCGTGAACCACAAAAACTGCTAAGGTGGTCGGATTTGCATGGAACAGAAGGTACAATCAAACGGCTAGGTTTGCTTTGAGACAGTTTTCATGTTGAAGGTCAGCTGCCACAAAAATCTGTAAAAGATCTTGAGCTCAAGTCTTCTGGAAAGATTTTAAGATAAATATTTACTGGAACTTAAAGCGGAAAGCCAGACAGTGTGGTTTGTCGTTAGGGTTCAAGAAGAGACGCTTCAGCATCTTCTGCCTGAAACCTGCTGTGCAGTTGATATTTGAAACGAGTTACTTCCGCATAAATGCGGTACATTTCCCACGATATTCCATTCATAAAGCTGAAAGGGGAAGAAAAACCTGCTTTCCACTGCCCAATTTGCCCTCGGAGCAATCACATTCCTTGTCCTATCTGCGCAAGAAGCTTGACTTTTTCAAAAAGTAGCAGGCAAAGAAAATCTTTCATGGTCCTGCTTCAGTAAACACAGAAGAAAATTCACACTGGTTGTAATAGGATTACAAATAATTGAAATCTCTTAACCAGTGCAGACATGCTCTTCAACTTTTTGCAGATTTACAGCTGACGTAAAAAATCGAAAGGCATTATGAGCACGTCGAGTAGGTGACGCAAAGAAGCTATACAGTTGTTTGGTTTTTTAGTAAACAGGGGATGCACATCTTAGTATGAATTTCTCCATAGAGGTAGAAATTTGTAACAGAAAATATATATTCGGAAATTCGAACCAACAATTATATTTTTAGAGCAGAAAATTGGGACAGTCTTACTGTATTTCTTTGAGTTTGTCCATGACCACACGAACATTTAAGTGTATGTACCACATCGCATCGTTCTAGATGTACTTGTTTGTCCTTGTGCTTAAAATGATCTCCGATCGCATGTGTTCAATGAATGAAAAGTAGCTGAGCAATGGAAACTAGCGTGACATAGACATATGGCGTTGTTTATTGTCTTTTGCCGCTCCCTGTGGTTTTGCGCAGGTTTGGAGCAGTGGCCTAGCTAAAGGGGTGCGAGAGAGGGCGGTCCGCCCCCTGGTTGAACTTTTATGGGGGCGGCGTTGTGGGGTGTACTGTAGGCTATAAACCTGTATAGGCTGCATTGAAATCAAAGTGGATTTATTGTCGAGACACTACACACAGTGGAAGGACGTTTTCGATTTTGAGTAATCGAAGGACGTTTCGAATAATTAACTTTGAGATTTCAACAGCTTCATGCACTTGCTGAGAAATATACCTTTCTTACCCCGTTGAATCTTTCGGATGATAAACATAAGTGTCAAATAGGTAACGACAACTTCTACAAAGAGGAGTTTCTCATCGAGAGAAAAAGACTTCAGCATTTTATTGCTCTTGCTGATATTGAAGAAGGAATAAAGACGAGGAAAGAAGGCCCCTCAGAACTTTTTCAGTTTATTCAAAAGTATAACATTGGGAACTCTGTTCCAAAGATAGCAATACTGTAATGCTGCGAATTTTCATCACAATTGCTGTTAGTGGCGCCACTTGTGAGAGGAGTTTTTCGAAACTACAACTGATCAAGAATTACTTAAGATCTAGTATGAGAACCCTGCGGTTGAGAAATGTTGCCATATTGTCTATTGGGCAACAATTGAGAGGTGAAATAAATTTTGACATTGTCATTGAAGAACTTGCTACAAAAAGGCAATAAAAGTTACTTTGAAGAAAATTGTAATTTACATTTCAGAAATGAATATGGTCCTAATTTTATATTTTTTAATCCTATTTTGCCTATGTTTCATTTTTGCTTTTTGTTTAACTGTTACTGATAATGTTTGCGTTTTTGGTGTGTATTTAAAACATACTATATTTGAGCATGTGAAAGTAATATTATAATGGTGCACAAATCAGTTTATATATATATATGAAACCTTTAAGAGCGAATCACTGTATTTGCAATATGTATTTTTCATGGGCTTCGGGGGAGCGAAATTCAAGCCCCCCCCCCGGGCAGCCCATGCTCTAGCTACGCCATTGGTCTTGAATCATCTTGTGACTATGAAGGTTATATACGTATAAGTTATTGACAGACACGAATGCACTACTTCTAATTTTTTAATATTTTTACATCCTTCGCTTACAACAGTCTGCGAATGGCTTCTCGCTGCTGCTCTCGGCTTGTTTTCGCAGTGTTTTAGCGTTTTCTGCATGGCGGTTGGTCCTTGCTTTTAGCAGTTTTGACATAGCCGGCTGTCTTTGTTTTACTTTTGGCGTCTTCTGCGTCACACTGACTTTTCTTGCGTTACACAACATTTTGGTTTTGAATTGATGACATTGCCTAGTGTTGTTTCAGTTTTTTGACTGGAGGAATTAAGAATATACCGAAACGTCTCAAAATAAAACATCAAACCTGTATAGTTTCTGAAGGATTATTTAGTCTTAATGAAACAGTTTCATTTTTTAAACCAGTTCTGCTGCTAATCCGCAGAAAATTATTTTCATTGACAGAAAGCAAAAAATGTTGTGCACATAACTGTACTTCCATGAAATACTCCACTTTTTTGCTCAAACTATTGTTTTCAAGTAGTCTTTCGTTCCTTAATCCAAAATCTGGACTAGGCACCTGACCTTCCTATGTCACAGAATCACTTGAGTTGGAGTGCCTTACTTTAACAAGATCTTTTCACAGTTTTGCCTTTCTGCAAATTTTGTTACAATATTTATCGCCATGTTTCGTCCATCAAAAGGGTTAGAATGCCTATGTCATTCATTCTTCAGCTCAAAATTTCAGATTAGCATGTAAAAGTGTCAATTGCAAACACGTTACCCTTAAGAACGGTATCCACTAGATGACAACATTGAGCAGTTCAAGACATGATTTCACATTACATTTTGCTGCAGAATAAGCACTTGATGTTTGAGAAGGTCCGCCGTTTCCAAACACAAAAAAAGTTTGCGACCAATGAAAGCGATGGAAGGATCGTGGAATATGGTGGTGTTATTACCGAAAACAGTCAGTTTTCTCAAAAATTGGCGCCTGCTCTACCTCAAGAGTCCTTCATTTACGAATCTAAAAGATGGTTAAATGTTTGGAAGAGCGATAAATTTTCCGAACGTAATCATTTTATGTAAGCATCATTTGATCAGAATGGCTTCAGGAAGAAAAACAGCGAGAGGATTTTCAGTAGGTTACAACGAAAGGATTTTCAGTAGGTTTTCGAATGCTCTATGAATTAACGTGTAGACACACTGTATTTCGTAGATGCTGGTGTGCACAACATGGTCCTGCAGTGGCCTCGTACGAAAAAATCATATTTTCCAATATAGGGAGCAGACGTGCTAGTCACCAGGAAAGGGGAAAAGAAGGAGATAAATCGCTGGCAAGACCAGAACTCAGAGTGATGTCTTTGAAGTCGTTTTGAGCTCAACTGGTATTCTTGCAAAATATTTTTTATCGTTTTTGATTATAAAACTTCATTTTCGTGTTCCTGGTTTTTACAAATAGTTGAAAATTATTGTAATGGTTAAATTAAATTGCCATGCTTTGTTAATTTTACGAGGTTGTATCAGAAAACCAAGTAAAATATCAAGTAATTTTATCAACAAATAAGCAATATGCGAAGAAGCTTTATTGTTTGTCCTAACAAAATTTTATTTCTTGTTGATCGCATTTTTATATCCTTTTAACTTTTTCATTGTGTTTATTTTGATCAACATTTGAATTTTTTGTATTTTATATATAACAAAACATGTTGCTTCCAAATATATTGTTAAGCAGTTTAAGCCCACCTTCAGCTACATAGCAGTCCATACACCTGGTTTCAATTATTTCCAGAGCAATAAAAGCATTGTTAAACACAATTTCTATATTACACATTTCGAGAGTTTGCGCGGTGAAGCAACTATGATAGCAAACACTCCAAATTTCTACTGTATTTTTACCACCTTTACGTGACATTTCGATTGAAACGTAAAATTAGGGTCCAACGGATTTTCTCACTCTTTTCTTGGGGGTAATTGTGCAGTTTCTCCCCTGGTTGCCTGGTTGCGAGCCTATGGGTCAAGCAGACATTTTCTTTGAACAAGGCATGCACACCTTGGAAAGCGCACCACTTTCTGACTGGGCGTGTTTTTGTCAGTGCTAACACGATCTCGTGCCGTGCGATACCTATTATGACTGTTAAGTGAATGTAACCATTAACCATATACATATGATTCAATGCTGGTTGATACGTCGTTTCGTTTAGCTTTTTTCAGCAATGAGGCCTTCCGTGGAAATATATACAGGCAGGTAGGTTTACTCATGGATTTTGAGACTCAAAACAACAAGCAACACAAATGCGTATTTCAAGGATTTTTGCACCCAAGTCACTCCCACAACATTGGACGCACAAGCAGGTGGGTTTGGGGGAGGAAAATACCATCATCGCAGCCGACGTCTTCCGCCCANGGATCAAGTGGCGTGATTACAGCTTCGAACTTGCTTGGTTCGGTCTTGGTGTGGGGCCAGCAGATTACCTGAGNTTGCTATTGTCCGTGAGATATTTCGAGCTTTCCTAGGGCTGCGCTGTCTCCGACACTCTCCCCAGAGGAAAACCCGGTATGATATTGAATGAAGGAAGGAGCAGTTTTGACTTTTCCCCAAATAAGTATTGACTAAGTTGTAAGAATGAAAAAGTGTAAAACAAGCAGATCTGATCACTGATATACGGGTGTGTTGTCTTTATTTGAAAAAAATTCTACATGACATAGAAAGTTGTGCTGCCACCTTTTCTATTTAAAGCTTTCGGTTGAGTTTATCATCAAGTAAAATGCCAAGATATTTTAAGTTACTTTGTTTTGATATTGGTTGTTTACTAATATAAAATGAAAACTTTATGATTAGGAATATTCATAAGCATAAAGTTACTTTTTAAATAATTGACATATAATTTCTTAGCGCGAAACCTGTAGTCATTTTTTAAGTTTATCAATTACAAGATTTATAAAAGTTTTTCTTCTTTACTATGAAAATTGATATTATCAGTATATAAAACAATTTTAAAGTCGAGGCTCTTTCAACCTTATTGAAATAAAAAAGAAATAGTAAAGTTCCATGAACAGATCTCTGAGGGACAGCACATGTTAACGGTAAAAAGACTTAATTTCTGATATTTTAATACGTTGAACCCTGTTGTCTAAATAGGAAGCAAGAAGTTTTGGAAGTTTTTTTCATACTCCGCAGTAAAACAATTTTTGAAGTAGGATATTATGATCAACAACACAATCATAAATTTTGCTTAAACCTAAGAACGATGAACATGTTAATGATTTGTTATCTTTATTACAAATGATGTCACCAGAGATGATAGCAATTGCTAATTAGGGAGAATGTGGAGTGCGAAAACCATACTGCTATGGTCGTAAAAACATCACATATTAGAATTAATAAATTTTTCAAATATTTTGGAGAAGGTTGAAAGATTGGATGTTAGTCTATAGTCATCAGGAAATTTGGAAATGCTTATTTTAGGAATGGGTTTAATTTTAACAATTTTTAAAAGGTTGGAAAACTCACCTTGTTTCATATATTTTTTAAAAATTCAGATAAACATGAAGATAAACATCAGTAGACAGTTTTGAATACTTAGCTGGAACGTCATAAGAATTTGATGTATATAAGCTGCGTGGTGTGACTGGTGTCCTGTTGCCTGAACGCTAAGCCTGCTATGCAGATAATAATAAGAATTAATAAAAACATTTTTCAAAAGTAATTCACACCAAAGAGGCGTTCTTGTCAAAGGGAAATAAGTCAAACGCTTTGTAGCCCCAAAAGTATCACACATGAATCATGACACTGACCTCTGGTCAATGGGAAAACTTTCATGCGGTGGAATTAAAGTCAAGCTGTGGGAAAGTACTACACATCACAGTCGGTCCATTACTCAGGGATCGCGTTTGAGGAATCTTTGAGCGGAAATGTTGTTGCTGAAAACTCGGTGATTAAAAATTCATGCTAGTTATAGCATGAGTGACATTCTTGTGACTTCGCTATATAGTGCAACAGCAGAAGGGTACTGTGCCACAGGAGCTCTTTTTTCGTCTATTCAATTATTTATTAGAGGTGCCAAACTATATCCCTTAAGTTGGCAAAAAAGAAGAATTAAAAGGATGAGGAGCGCATTAAAAATTTGTGCAAGTAAGCGATCGTCGTCATTATAAGATTTTTATATCCAATTGAAACTCTACTCCGATATTTCGTGCTATGATTATGCTTCGTGTTTTTCTCAAGTTTTTACCTATTTTTAAATATACGGGCATGCATGCACGTGCAAGCTCCTGTAGAGGTGTATATTATTCAATTATGCCTATAAGAAAAGTCCTGAGCAGACAAGTCGTTTCAGTGATTTACTTATTGTAGTTGTAACATTGATTGATGCTTTGTCCTCACAATTATGCTGTACGGATTGGTATATAAACCACATAAACAAAACTAAACTTAACCAGTTATTACTGCATATCTTCTGTACATTCGTACAAAACCGAAATTACTTTCTTTGTTGTACCTTTCAGAACGCCGCAATTACTCATAAAAAGATAAGGGCATTCCAAACTTTCAATTGGAAACTCTTCTGCCATGAAAATAATTTTTTGACAAATAGTTCACCGAACAAAGATAGTTCTCAGAAAAAAGCAGTTTTCCAACAATTTTTCCGAGAAACCTTAGCAAAAACGTCCTGTGATAAATGGAATCACAGCCCAGCATTCCAACAAAAGGGTATTCAAGCACTGCGCAAAGCTATGCGATTAAAGCGATAAAACATTTCAATATTCTTTCCATCAACGACAGGCTCATGGTTTTTTTGAGAAAAGCGCCCGTTGCATTTTAGTTACCAAGAATGCAAACGGAAAATATCTTAGTTTGAGGCAGTTGTTGTTTCTGTGTGAGGGAAATTTGAAAATGTGGAAGCCATTGGTTCACAACGATTCAGGGGCATCGGAAATGCTGATTTTCGAGTTTCCATAAAGCTGAAGTTTGTGCATAATATTTACTGTATTTCCGATAGAGAGTAGGTTTGATGCCAAACATAAAAAACTCCACACCAATTTGGGGTATAGATTTGCAATGCATGGACATTTTTTAAATAACGTTTCTCAAAAGACAAAAGCGACTGTTATTTACGAAACAGAAATCAAAGGATAGGAAAATGTGAACGATAACTGCTTTTCATAAAAATGAAGATCAACTTGATTCGAAGTGACAGTCTGCCGGCGAAGTTGTTCTCCAGATGTTGTTCGAACCACCCTTTGTTGCTGAGAAGATCAAGCAATTCCCAATCAAAAAATAAGCCAAGATCAAGCAGACACTTGCGACCACCGGTTGTGTAATGTCAGGTGAGTTCGAATGAGCTGATCAATTTCTTTTGCTGGGTTCCGCAGGCAACACAAGAATCGTCGTGCACATGCAATCAATCAAAGAGCTTTAGTGTAGCGGTATGCTCACTTCGAGATCAATTTATTCAATGCAATCTCGGCCAGACTCATTTTTTCGGGTTTTTCAAAGGCCTTCTTAAGGAACAAGGATTTCCCAGCTCCACTTTACGCGCTACTTCTCCCAAGCGACCGAATGATTGTTTTGCAAGGCGAGAGAATTTCAGGGCATTTTGAAACGAAAGTGCGATTTAAACAGATCACCTAAAATAGATTGCAGTGTTGCTCTCTTAATCGTCGCCTGTGGTGTCACAAATTTTTCTATTCCAGCTTCTCAAACACAAGATTGAGTTAACCGCACTATTTCGTTTGATGAGTTTCACTTTTATCGACAATGGAAACAGCTTTGAAATCAATTTCGTCCATGTACTGCCAGTCATAACTTGCAGTCTGCATGCAACATAAAGTGTTCTTACAAACTTCTCTTTGACTGCAAAATAAACAATCTCGCAAAACCCACAGTGGTTAGACTTAGAGTAAAACGTTTGTAGGAGCCTTGTGAAAAGTTATCTCATCAAAAAGCTGCAACCAATTATTAAACGACCAACTTCCGGTATGTTCGGATTTATTTTTGCATATTTGACAACTGCCAAATTGTTCCTACAATAATTCAAGGTTATCGTCATTTGGGGTTGGTTTTACAACGTTGCTAATGGAACATCAAGTTAATGTGAGCGTTTGATGATGTAGTTTTTTATGCAAATATTGATGTTGAAGTTAACCAGGAAAAACGCTAATGTTTGGCTTTAATTTTACCCACTTGAGCATTCAAGCTACAAACATTTCCGAAAGCGTTTTGTTTGTAAACTCCAAGTGATTTACTTTTGGGAGAGGACAATGATGTTTTATAAAAAGGGTGTTATTTATCCAACGTTCAGTGGAGCTAATGTCAGGCGTGCTGTCAATAGTTTTTTTCAGCTTTAATTGAATGGCAATGTCTACACTTGATTTTTGATGTCTCTCCATCTAAAGGTTTAACTCACACAGAGGCTGTGCTGCAAAAATGACTTCAAGCAGTTTGCAAGCTAGCAACATAACAATAAGTGAAACCGACAACGCTCTAAACGTCAGTTTAAATTGCGTGCATTGTCAGTTTGTTATCATTGTAACGACAGAGCAGCCAAAGCCATCCAAAGATAGACTTATCTTTCTACGCAGATACGAATCATTGGCTATGTTTTACGAATTTCATCAATTTTTATGCCTAATGTCTTAATCTAATCTGCCCATTTAATCTCCGACTGGCTAGAAAAATGCATAGTCGTTGCTGCCCAGGTGTAGTTATAATGATTAGAAGACCTATTGGAATTCTATAGCATAGAATTTGTCGAAGAGCTGGACGAAGTAGAAAGCCAAGCGCATCGAATATGCGCAAAGGTATTGGACTTGAATAGTTTCGAATTGTCCTGAGGGAACGTTTCATTGTCTTGGACTAAACTCCAATCAAACTTGGGCAGCAACACCGGGCCAGTGCGACCTCACCCCGGGTCTATCTAAGTCCCTGCAGTCGAAAATGCAGACAACGCCATTGCTGCTATCCAGGATCGTAACGAGGGGAGCAAGGGGGCACAATTCCCCGGGCGCCGAATCACTGCGCGGGGCGCCGAAATGTCTTAAGAGTGTCACAAGTACTTTCTTCAACACACTGCATTTGCTTCCATAAGACCTCAGGTCCGAGCATAGGGGCGCCAAACTTGCTTCTTGCCCCAGGCGCTATCTAACCTCGTTAGCTCCTGTTACTATCTGTATATGAAGAAGCAGCACCTATAAGACAGGCGATCGCAACTTTATTACGATTAAAGCAAAATCCCTGGTATAATCAAATCAAACCAGAATTACTGTCAATTTGTTTGCCGTGTGAAACTTTGACGGCGATTAAAAACCTTTGTCTTGTAAGTGGATTTGAGCATTTAGTCGAATTCCCACCTCTGCAAGCTTTTTCCCATGAAATTGAGCGCTCAGTATCGTCGCACGTTTCATCGAGAAGCAATGCCAGTAATCAGCTCAACAACCGGAGAGTGCTATATTAAGTTTTTCCAGCTGACAGCGTTGATCTGTCTATTACATTAAGGGTAAAATGCGCAAGGTGTTAGTGCATTTTCAGCAAATATTTTACAGCAAAGTTGTGGTCTAACGTTTGCCGTTGCGAGCACAGCATATATCACTTGTCAGTGCATGCACTGCTAAAAGAGACAGTAAAATTTGGTTTTCCAAATGTGGCGCTTCTGGTAAGTATATTTTGCACCTTTACCTTTGTAATTCACAGCTGTTTGGCAACTGCATCACGAAAAAGGATATATGGCGACGAAACAAATATAAGAGGCGACGAAACAAATATAAGAAGAGCTGCGGGTTATTGCTAGCTTTTGCAGTACATTACAAACTGGAAAGTAAACAATACATCACCTCTTTTAAGCGGAACTTTATGGCACGAAATCGGGTTATTTGATGCTGCAATTGCCCAAGATGTTCGTTTGCTGCCTCTGATTAAAACCGCCGCATGTGGATAATTATATATAAAGGATAAGCAAGGGCAGCCTGGCGTGAATGTATTTTCATGCATTTCCATCGCGGCTCTTTTTAATATGCAACCTAAATTGCCTCTTTTCTCCTCAAAGCAATGGGTTTTATTTTAGGGCAATTCCTGTGGGTTTGCGAAGAACCGAGTTCTGAGACACGGAAGGGAATTGTTGCCTGCGTCCCTGAGCCGTTCTTCGCTCACTTGTGCACTTTAAATATCAACAAGTCTCCGTGGTGAAAAACCGACTGACTGCCGGGGAAACGAAAAGCGCGCCACGCGAATTGTGTTTCAAGGAAGAAAAGAGTAACATGAAATGACCAAGGAAAAGAGCTAAGCCTGTATTAATCTGTTACAAAACATGGGGCGCGGCGATACTTGCCGAACCTAATATTTCCAATAATGTGCTGCAACGTGAAATTGCGAGAAAATTTTAGACATGTAGCTTCGAGACCGTTATTTCTAAATTGAAAAATAATATCTTCCTTTGTTGCTGCGTCTGTTTTCATTTTTTTCACAACATAACAAATCAGACGTCATTTGCAATCACGTGTCCCACAACAACAATAATGTGAGCGCGTCCTCACTGCGATAGAGAAGCTTGTTTCGCATGCTGCTGTGGATGCAGGCACAATCAAGTCCGCTCTGAACAGCAAGTATACTGTAAGGAAAGTTTCTTTCTATTTCCAAAATCGTTTCGAAACTTCCTCTAAGTTTGTGCGTGTTCTTTAGTTCAAAAACGCGTTTGGAAGCTTTGATGAGACGTTTTTCGCAACAATATTTTTAGCAACGAGAAGATCGTGATTAGTACTCCTGTTAATTGCACTGAATGTAGGGAGTTTAGGTTTGAATTCTTCTTTGCTAGGAAAGCATTTCGATGCTGATAAAAGAGCGCACAAGGATTTAAGGAGAGAAAGACGTAGTAAGCCTGGAACAAACTGTGGCCAAACTCGCTATTAGCGATATTTAACATTTAAAAATAAGATGCTTTTAAGTTCAAATTCTGACTTTCGAATTCGAGGATGGGTCTGGTGACAATAAAAATACTTGGGGATCATTGCTCCTGGTTGTCCCATCGTGGCTACGGGCCAGCTGTTAACGAACCCTTTTGGTTGTGATCTCATTCTCGGAGAAGCGCAACAGAGAACACACTGTGGAAACCTCTGAGTTGAGAGAGCGGTGGCGTGACGTAGAAACAGCTCAGCCAACAGCCCGATGCCTTTTTCACCCGACGCTTGTTTCGATACACGCGGCGCTCATTCACATGCAGCCTCCGAGTAAGTTTCGCCGCCGTCGCGATAAGCGAAGGCAGCGCAGGCGACTTTTCCGATGGAGTAATTTTCGTCGTCGCGAATTCTTGCGTTGTAGCCGAACTGAGACAGAATAAAGTCGTTCAGAAAAAGCAAAAGCGTTATGTCAGTATTGCGGGGCCAACGAGTAAGATTTTGTTTGCAAAAATTGCTCCATCTCGGAACTACGACGAAAAACCCTAAAGCTTAGCTTTGGAAAATAATTGGGACATCAAAAACATGAATAGGCGAATAGTTTCAGAGAACCTCTGAGGTTTTCTGAAAATGTTCACTTAGTCTTCGTAGGACTCAATTTAGAGCAGCAAGGTGGGGACATTTGTAGATGTAAAATCAGTTGTCTGAAATAGGATTTGCGAATTCCATGATGACGCCTTTTGTGTGATAGGTTAATCTTGCTTTGTTAGAAAAATTTGTAGCAAAGGCAAAGATGTCAATCTGAAGTCAGAAATACTGCAGACTCCCTGGTTTCCGCTTGTTTTTGGCTGGACTCAAGTTCATTTTAAAATGTTGAGATCAGTAGTGTCCATCGTTTGGTTGCATTTTCTAGTTTATGCAATTCAGAAATGTTAAGCGTTTGCTTCCAAATCATCCGGCGAGACTGCCATCTGTAGCCTGCATTGGAACAATGCTTAGAGGTAATCATTCTCTCTGTTCACACTTTTTATTGTAACCATATACGTAAAAAACTAAGCGTTTGAGAAAAAACTTGGACGAAAAACATTTTAATGAAATAAAAACCGCATGTAGTTGCAATCCAAATGACTTCTAACGTAAACGGCAAAAAGAACTTAAACCAAATCAAAATTTAGTTTCGCAATTAGTCAACAAGATTTTTAGTGAAAAGAGCAGATGTCAACAAAATTGGAAACAGCTATTTAAATCCTTGTTAATAAATTTAAGTGAGAAGAAATCTTACCATTTGCAAAAGCGTTAATTTCATCTGCATTTGCTAGAAATAGTTTTATTCATCTTGTAGTGGTAGTTTTTGACAGTTGCCAGCAACTGGCAGCAACGCTATTGCAGTATAGTGGAAGCAAAGAATAGTTGAACATCGATGTATGACGGTGTCAATGTATGAACGCTCTCTCCCAATGGCTTCCTGCTAAGCACAATGACTGGCTTGTGCAAGTGGACATTGTAACTGGACCGGAGGAAAGTTATGGACATTTGTTTGAAGATTTGCATCTTTGCAGCTAGCATAGCCTCTTACGGTAAGTCGATGTCGTAGAACAGTTGCAACCAGTTCCAACGAAAACTTGCAGAGTATTTCAATCTGTTCGTACTGAAATGGCTGACATGTTTTCGTTTTCGTGTATTTCAAGTTCGATGCTCACACAACAAAAACTGATGTTTCATTTACTACACAAAACTTAAACTTGATAAGAGTCTTTTTCTGATAACTTCACGTTTCAGAACTGTTTTTGAGACAGCAGGCAGAGATTTTTGGTCAAATATTCGATCCAAGCGCTTTGGTCAAGTACTCGTCTGTTTTAAACGATTTTGCTGTAAAAAGTCATGGAACGAACTTTTGGAAAAATAACGATGCCACCACCAATGTTCCCTCTAAGGTGCGCAAATGCGCAACTGCGCAGTACCACCAGACCATTTGCGCAGTGAAATCTCATATTCGCACACTTGCAGCATTCCAAATTTGATATCGTATGTATATCACATAGCCCTTGCAAAGCCAGAGACGCTCCACTAGTTCTGTGTCTACGTAGTTGCACCATTGCATGCGCACTAAAACAAATATTTGCTCAGTGTGAAATTTTCTTAGAAGGAAAACTGGCCACCACGTACACCACAGCTGCATGTTGCATTTTACCTGTGTTTGTAATTGGGGAGTGAGGAGTTTTATGGCCGTGCACTTTCTGCCCTGCGTATTTTTCCGGCACGCTATCCACTGCCAGCATGTAACACGTCATCTTGCACTGCTGTGATTTTGACCGAAGGAAACAGTATTTTACTGAAGCAGTGGAAGGTTCACCAACAAGCAGAGCCATTTTGATCAAAGACCGCTCCATAAAGAGCGGTTGCTCTCAAACTCGGACTCAGTGAAGGCCACGAAAAAATGGTAAAGAGTCCAATTTGGCATAAATTTATACCAAAACAAAATTTTTAGAGTGCCTCTAGCCATGAAATTTTCCCTGTAGTTTTACAGTGAATTGTATGATATGACTCCGCGCCGCATATGCGATAATAACAGCAAAGTTTGTCCGCACGTTGAAAAGATTAAGAAACCCCTGCCCTCTAAAAAGATGACAAGTGGTTGAAAGCGCTAAGAGTTGATGTGACTGCAACAGAAGTTAAGTTGAATTTTGGGCAAAACGGTAGTTTTTTTTTTTTAAACATTTGGTACACATCGTTTGGCTGGTCCCTCCACACCGTTATCATTTTGGCACGCTGAAACTTCGGAATAATTTCATACTTTTGGACAATTGACTAAAAGCTCTAGTGTTTCCTTGTTGTAATAGACGTCTTTCCCAAAACGTTTACAGTGGAGTTATCAATAGTTTTTTCGCAAAAAGTAAACTACATCCAGATGATGATACGTCTGCATGAATCAAACTTCAAGTCGTTGGTAACTGTCTGTTCGTCAGAGTGAATGCTGCAATGCCAAAAAGGTACTTACGGCAAATCAAAGAGTTATCAAAGCTTTAAAGGCGTTTATTTACTGTAAACACAAAATAGTTTGGGTCTTGGAGCATGATACCTTTTAACACCAAATGCTGCTTACCCATTCTGCCCACATCTGCTTCAGCATAGAAAGAAAGTATACACTCGTTGTCTTTCGACTGCAAGTGTACTATCCCCTTGCAGGTAAACTTTAGTGATGGTCTGGTACGTACGATTTCAGCTCCACAATTGTTGCTTGCCATTTTTAATGTAAAACGTCTGAGCCTGTAGCGAAGAAACTGAGTGCGGATCCCTCGCCAGCACTTGCTTTGTCGTTCATCGATTCTTGTCCATGACCAGCTTAGCTCCACGGCCTGGCAAAAATAGCGGAGACGATAAAGTGACATTGGCAAAGTAAAAACCTCCAAATACATTCTCAAATGAAAACCCTGTGGTCAAAAATAAGACATGCTTGAATATTTCGAGGCGTATCCTTGTTGCAAGGTTGAAAGCGTGTCGTACTTTTCATAAATTGTACGGGGCGCTTTCACACACGACTTTTTCCAGTTGAAGCTGCTGGCTTTAATAGTGTAGATTTGCTGCGTTCAACTTTGTTCTCTTTACTTCTTTTCATTATTTTCAGGTTTAAATTAAAAGAAATATAAAAAAGAATTATTGGAAAGTTTTTGAGTTTGAAAGCCAGTTAAACACGAAAAATATATCATAGATTTTGCAAGCGGTCAACAAGGTCGTTCTGACACCATCTCACTCAAGTTTTTATACTTCTCTCGGAAATGGTGTCTTTACTGATACTCGTAACGTGCTGTGGACAACGATAAATCTTGTATAGTGTATGGTTTCATTGCATAGCGCAATCACTTTTCTGACGGAAAAATGAACTTGCACTGCTGCAGAGCTGACGAACGTGGTAGACTCACGCCTGGACAAATTTACAAATCTTTGCACACATTTCAAAGCGGCAGTGCCGCGGCTAGCAGAAGTCAAGGAACGAAAGCGAGGAAACGCAGAGTGGTTTTCCTGCTGTGTGCCACCGCGAAAAATATCATGGTGTGCGGTGGAAGATTGAGAGCGCTCCATGCCAAGCAGAGGTTATTTACGGCTTAGAAATCATTTTTTACTGTAATTGCAGGAGCTCAATGACTCCGGCTGATGTATATAGCACAGAAGGCGTTGCACGCGGTCAACATGCTCGCTCCCAGACTTGGTTAATCAGTAATGGATTTCGGTCAAAAACTCGAGGATTAGCCTTGCGTGGCAGGCGGGAAAATACGCGAGTGTGAAAACGAGCGACGACAGGCGGCGATAAGCCCCGTGCAAGGAATCAAATTTTTCTGGTGACCTGCTGGCACTGTGGGTCGTTTGCGTCAGGGTATAGCTCGCTGAAATTGATTTTTGACAAGTTGCGATGTCGGTCTTTGTTGGAGCAGATTATAAGCGCGTGGAGTGTTTGCTGGGGTTCTCTTCACTGCAACCACGTTGGAGTTTAAGTGCGAAACAATGCTTCATTGTTATAAACAAAGCTTTACGAAGATCTGGGATTCGTCTTTTTAAAGAAAACTATGGCCATCGGTTTTAAATCTCGTATATCGTACCCTACGGCGTTTGAGTCTGTTGCGTAACTTCTTCGAAAGTGCTGTAAGTTACATTTTGAGAAGCGCTTCTGTGAGTGTAGTTAAAATTTTACTTGGTGGCGACATGGAACCTCGTGATTAAACAAACTACGCAATGCGCGAAGAGACAGTGACGCAACAAACAAGAACATGCGAAGAAACAATGACGCAACCACCAACACATGATTTGAATGAAATCTTATTGGGCGTTTCGAAAACAGCTATTGTCATTGTCAACAAAGACGAATCAAGGGTGAGCTTTGAAAAGCAAGCCTACGCCAGCCGCTCCCGGTATATTTGTTGCCACCACGATGCACCTGTACAATATTTTGCTAAATTCAATTTATCAGTTTTAACAATTTTGGGCTGATGTTTTTGTTTACAAGAACCCGGGCAGGAACGTCGGAGCAACGGCAGGGGGGCTGTAAAATAGTTGAAGGCGTTGGAAAATTATGAAAACAAAAAAAGAACGTTACCAATATGCTTGTTTCTGTTCAGCAAAAATGCTGACCTCAAAAAATAACAGAAATTACAGAAAACCATTCTGAATTTTTTGGGTGCGCGAATAGCTGTAACAAATTTGTTTTAAGTATATCTTGGTAAAGCATGAAGTTACTTTTGATACTGTTGTGCCAAGGCACCTCCGCCCCATTTGCCCCCTTTTTGAAAGAGTAGGGGTGGTATGTCCCCGCCATGCCTCTGCTCTCCGGCGTCCCTGGACCCAGGCAATCCTTTTTCCTGCTGTGAACGTTTTGCAAGTTTTACCGACACTCAGTTTTTAGCCTATGCATACCTGGCAGAAAGATCTTTAGCCCCGAGTTTGCGGATAATATTGAAACGTTTTGTTTCGATGTCTTCAAGCGATCATGACAAAGATTTCTTTGTGAAAAGCAGTGAAGCGCGTGTGTTGAAGTCTAAGCAGCTATAGCTTTGTAAAAACTTTAAAAAGTAGTATCGTGGTCAGATAGGAATTTGGCTCGTTCCACATCAGCTTGTTTAATACGTATTCATCAGAACCAGTAAGGTAATAATTCAGTGGCTCGACTTGGAGTCACGTGCTGAAGTTAATACTTCGAATCTTGTTGAGTCGGAATGAAATGAAAATTGATCAAGAAATTAGCAGTAACCAGTCGGGATTTCGACCAAGAATGGGCACTCGAGAGGGAATATTTAACCTTAGAACGAT
>JGI24158J21664_10005050_pt1 | contig 17159 bp, 12 predicted proteins | sample Ectturendosymbi3_FD_21664 | JGI IMG/M metagenome (IMG submission 21664)
TCTCACAGGGGCCCAAAATTCAGACCCCTCACCACTTAACCACCCGAAGAAAGCTTTGACCCCCCAAATTCCCAAATTGAAATACGAAGCACTGGAAATCAGTGAAGTTGGGGAACCCCTTGAAAGAAAAGTGCTTATACATTACAGTTAATTTGTCACAAATTTTGGTTGGCACGCGGAAAACTTTAGTCACTGATTTAGCCGATTTCGGCACGCAAACCGAAAGAGGTTGCCCGCCCCTGTCCTAGACGATTCTGTTTTATCCTTGCGGCTTGCTCTGACAGTTGCTTAATTCAAAGTTAAAACAACATTTTGTTAACACTGTCAATCGCAAGGAAACCTTTCCCAGCAAAGAATCAAATACTAAAATCTTACAGAGCATACCTTTCGCATACTAGGTGGGTATATCAGCTTTTATTCAAATAGACTATTTTGCTACTGTCTTTTTATAAAAGAAAATATCGGCTTTGGGAGTTTTTTAATTATAATGCCATCAATTTCAGATGAAAAAAACAAGACATTTCTTGTAATGGGATAGTGGTTACTGGCAACTAACGTTCAGAAAATTATTTTTGTAGACTCCAAATTAAAAACTGAAGCTGGTTGCACTTTTGCCTCATTACTTTGACAAATGTTTTAGCCCACCTAAAATTTTTCAGAAACGCTATTATGCCAGTGGATTAGGCTCTTTTTCTCTCAGCACGCGACATTATGAATATAAAAGTGAAATTTATTGAAAGCTTCCAGTTATAAGTCATTAGCAAGTTTTGAGTAAACTGCAATTTTGATTGAAATCTCAATCAATTAAGTCAAATTTTGGTTATAGAATAGGAACACGTTTTGAAAGGTAAGGTACTAGTTAACATTTTTCAATTTTTTCAAGGTTTAATACAACTAACAACAATAAACGCAAGATGAGTGAGGCAGTAGTACGTGCAGTCTAGCAACCGCAGAAAAATCTAGTGATAAAGCATAAAGCAATTGGATTACACCAGTGGACGAAGATGAACATCGGGGAAAGAGATGCGGTACGTTTAGTATATGTCACTTTTTACTTAATACTGCGCCGACAAATCAGTGCAGTGAGATTGCAAAATCGTTTTTTCATCATGAACTGTTTTTCACTATTTGGAATTCTCATTGTGAATTTATTGCTTTTATCACATCACCGTAGAATCTTGTTTATTTTCATTATTAATTGTTTTTTCTTTGTCTTTGATGCTTTTAGCAGTTTTTAAATGTCGTTTCATTTCCTTGAAAACATAATGCAACGTTTTTTAAGGATCACAATAAAGCAATATATTTGATAAAAGTTTTCAAAGATTCAATATACAAACCTGTAGATGCATTCATGGAGGAAATGCATATTTGCTAACATAAAAATTATACAGAAAAGTGAGAATGTTCAATGTGAAAAACTTTAATAAGAACTTGTTGTAACGAAAATGAAAAAAAGAAGTTTGAAAATTGAATACTTAAAATTGTTAATCAAACGTAACAGCATGTTCAGAAATCTGAACCAATTTTTGCATCATGCAATTCGTTAAGATTTGACGTTCATCTTCAGGAAGTTCTAAAACATATTGCTATAAATCGTTCCAACCAGAGAAGAAAAAACAGAAGCGTTTCTGTTGGTCAAATGCCGGCAAGCTTTGATCCCATATTTAAGAAAAGGTTATTGCACGATAAGGTTCACACGACTCACGTTCGACTGAGTCTAGTTGTCGACGGATCAGAGCAAGATCTGCAAGGTGGGTAAATGTATTAGATATTTACATTAATCTGACTATGAACAATTCAGCAACTAAGTGATTTACAACTTTACAAATGGGTAAAGTTGTTCATCATCTATCAAAATCTAATGCAATTGTTGTAACTACACGTTGCGTGTAAATGTTACGTCATCGTGTAAAAATATCACAGATATATCTTTCTATCAAAAATTATTTAAGTAAATTATTTGTTTCCTGTTATCAAGTTTTACAAATTTTCTGAGAAGTTTCAAGTTTGTTACCAAAAATCACAATATTGTCAGTGGAGACCTGTACATTTTTCTCCTTTCACAGGTCAAAGCAATGCATATCGATCTATTACAGGGTCTCCAAACGTTTTTGTACGAGGGCCACATAAGCAAATACACAACAGTTCGAGGGCCAGGCATCTTACAGAATGAGATTGTTTTGAAGTATGTTGCATTCTACCAAATTAACAAGATTTTCGTCAATATATATTTTTTCATATTTGACACTATGTTTTTGACCGGATGAAATGGCTTCGCGGGCCGAATTGGGCCCGCGGCCCGTAGTTTGGAGACCCAGATCTACTATAATCGTAGAAATGTCCTGACATTGTGTCAACTGTCAAAAAGATGAATATTTCAGTTTATTTGATCAACCAAATATAATCCAAACCATTTAGTTTTCCACGGATTAGTAACAAGACTAAGTGAAAATATTTCCAGTTTTGGTTTTGGTTGCAAAACCACATTTCATTATAAATTTTCATTGAGAGAACGTCTATCAGAAAAAATGTGAACTGCTTCAAAACTTATATCATTGCTCTACGTGAGCACATACTTTCACGTAAATGAAACTGGATGACTAAAATTGAAAGTGATATTTACAGGTGCCATGACAATTGTTTTTATAGAATATGAGATCTGCGCTTTGATCTAATTTATGATGATTTTTTACCAACGAAATCAACGTTAATATTGTGTTTTTTAAACATTCAAACCTATTCACCACATTTTCAAATACGTTGCCTTTCAGATGTGAATGGCAGCTGTTCTGAATCAATAATATTGCCGTGCACGTTTGACGGAAAATTTACGGTCCTGCCACATTTCCCTCCTCATCACATTTTCACATCGGTTCAAGACATTTTGGAAATTTTCCCTGCAATTACAAGCGTCATTATGCCAAGAAGATCCTTTTATATCAAAGACAAGCAAGTCAACGCGTGGGAATGGCTGAAAGTTATGGACAAGGTGCAAACTGTTAACGAAAAAACTATAAAACAAACAAATCATAATGAACAAAATGTTGCCGGCCAAGCATGCTTATTACGCTTTACAAACGCAGTTACGTTGAAGCAGTTGTGTTTGGTAAAACATTTTCACTATATATTAAGTCCGTTTGTCGTCTTTACCTAGTTTCCTGTTTTGCAAACATGATGACATTTTCAGCACTCTTATAAATTACTCTTATATAGAAAAGTGCCACATTTGTACTTCTTTCTATATACCATGTTAGTGATATGAACATGTGCGCAAGTTTTGAACAATTGCATCACAAATCTCTGACAATTCCGAATGTGCAACATTTGCACAGATAATAATTACGAACGCAAACTCGGCATGATCAAAACAAAATAACGTAATGGGTTCGTGAAGAGATGTCACAACCATCAAACATTCGCAAATGACAGAGAATTAGGAAAATAGCCTGTTGAGCCAGTTGTTATGCTGTTGCACCTAGCCATGGAACAAAGCCCAGCAAATATTTCTTTGTCTCTGTGCCGATGAAAACTACACTTGCTGAAAATCAGCTTGTTATTAAAACATAAACTCGCACCTTTCTTGACTTACTAAACCAGTGGTTCTCAAAGTGGTCGATATCGACCCCCGGGGGTCAATTGGACCATCCAAGGGGTCGATAAATAGTCACGCGGTCCAATGGGGGTCACTGAATGGCCAGGGGGCCAATGAATAACTGCTGGGGTCTACTGGAGCAATGAAACCTCCAATTCAAAATTATTGTTAAACGGGCAGAGAAGGCAAACGGCTTTTTCAACAAATTAAACAAAATTAAAAGGGCTGATCAAATCTCAGCTGCAGTAATGTAGTTTAAGAGTAAATTCGATTCGAATAGTTTTTTATTAAATCGCCTATTGTGATGAAATTATGAAAACTGTTCTGTTTGTTACGTCACAAGCAATTGTTGTAGTGCATGTGTCGCAGTTCAGCAGTTGTTGGACTGGCAGTACAGCAGCAACTGATGCAGCCATGTTTTCTCCAGTGTTACTTGTAAGCTTTTGCACTTCAAGCAATTGGTCTACACTAGGGACTCTCAATCTTTTCAAGCACATGGTCCAATTGATAAACAAACAGAGGGCCTGTGGCCTACCCACTGGACAACTTCTCCAATGTGACAACTGTTGCACATTCACAGAGCATAAATGAAAACAACTAAAGACAATTTTTAATAACACTACGTGCCCTGCAATCAAATGCGAAGTTTGAGCTTGGTAGAAGCATACATATTTGAGGCTCAGGGGGGTTTGTTGCATATTTTTAAAGCATAGATGCTTTGTGAAGAGAACAAGCGAGGCTAAGCAATTCGGGATGCTTATCTTCTAATTACTCCCTCTGTCGTGAAAACGCTATCGTTTCCTCCAGAAAAGATCTGTTTTCACAATTTTTAAAAATTTATTTTTCTGCTTGTTTTTGATGGTGAGGATCGATCGCTTTCACCAGATTCCAGACCAATGTCCTGTTCCACCTCTATTTCCCTTGCAGACTCGAAGGCCACTTGAAAATTGTCTGCATTGTCTGAAATATCTTTGGTATAACTCGCCTGTCTAGCTTGATCAACAGCAGCAGGTGGATAAATGATAACGTTTCTAGCATTTCGCATACTCTACTGCAGGCGTGATGCTACTGCAGAAGAAGTTGCTGCAGGCGTGAAATCTAACAAGAAAACTCAGGGAGAGGTTTTCTTTCCCTCTGTGACACTTTCGTGCATCCTTCAGAGAAGGGGTTACCAGGAAGCTCTTGATTACAAGATTGTCGCCCTCACATCCTGGAAAAGTTTACATCCCAATCCTCCCATTGTTCCCATGTGGAGGCATTCAAGTTTATCACCAAATTAGCAACAAAAAAACAAAAACAAAAACGTAAAAAAAAGTTAAAAAAAAACGTTTCCGAAAAGTGGAAAGAAAAAGCAATACGGAAAAGGAATTGCAACATGTCGACACTGCAAATAAAATTTTGAGCGAATTTTGAGATGAAGGAATTTTAAAATGTGTTTCAACATGGGTGCGTTGAAGGGAAAGGGGTTCAAAGTTTAATTGCTTCAGTGCCGGCTCCAATTACCTTTGTGAAGCATTGTGTTTTGTCTTCTTCATCGACCTGCGTTGTGCGGAGAGCGTGTATTTGTTCTATGGACTTCGTGTCTGCTGATAAATAAATTTGTTCATTCATTCGAATTGCAAAGCATTGATCTACTGCATGTTAATTGACGTTTAACGTGATGTCAGCTTTACGTAGAAAACAATAAACGTAATTGATTTTCCAGACAATTTCAATGCTTGAAGCACAAATGAACTACAATCCTTTTATTGCGAAACCACCTGCAATGCAAGGTTCTGTAATTTCACGAGTTATTTTGGTAACATTTCAATTTTGTCACATTTCAAATTTTGTGCACAGATAATCGACCCTCAAAACAAAGAATTTTTGGTATTAAAAATCCAAAAGAATGGATGGCCTCTGTTGCTCTCTGCAGACCTCATGGAAGAATTTGTACAACTGGATATAAGTTAGTGACTGCAGAGTTGCTTGATTGTCTCTTTTGATTAAAAAAGTGAAAAATCTGTTGTGTCTGCGCAAATCTCCCGAAATTTCTTTTTAATGCATGCATCTCGAAAGCACAGAATGACTTCTGTAAAATTTTGTTACGATTTTATCCATAAAAATATTAGGAAATTATGTTATGCTTTTCCATTACAGGCGACGGTACTATTATGTCTCCCGAACCTTCAACTTACACTCTTTCTGAGCTGATGAGTTACAGAACGGTGCAGGAAATACCAACTCTCAGGTAAATAATTCAACAAATTATAAAAAGAACACTTTTTGACAGTTTCAGTGTTGCAAATAACTTTTTATCAGATATTTAATAATAATAACCCACAGGGCGTATATCTTCAACAGAATTTTATTAACAAACAGACTAAGAATTAAGGAAACTTGTGCTCCTCCATCCAAAACCCAAGAAAAAGCTTGGACAAGAGCTTTCAAAAAAATAAGAAGCAGGTCCCAACTGAGGTTAGTTTTTGTATTAGAACTTCATATTTTTGATATTATATGTGTCAAAGGTTTCTAAACCCAAACCATAGGTTAAAGCAACGATTTATTTAGTAGAGATGTCTTTGCTCCTAATGGAAACAGCAGTTCTCCAACATAAAGCAATGCGCTGCATAACGTTTTGAAACACAGGGCTTGCGTTTGGTTTGTCTAGCAGTGTCAAAGTGTTTATCATCAGTTTCGTTTTACGAAAATGGACAGAGGAACAGAGTGACAATTGAAAACCTTGAAATGTTCCATATAAAGAAACAAAGCAACAAGCAATGATAAATCAAATGAAACGCTGAAATTGAAACATTCTGAAAGACATTTTTAGCAATTATTTTTGCACCAAAGCATGCACATATGGCTGCAAGAATTTTGTTTTTTATACCTTTTGTTCAGTGAAAGGTCGAAAGGCGACAAAATGATGTCTGTATTTCCAACGTCTTGGGTGAACCAAAGTCTAATTATGGAACCTGTTGAAGAAAAACTTGAAAAACAGTTGAATATTGAAAGAGAAGGAGAGCTGCAAGTAAGCTTGTATACAATCATTTGCAATAAATACATGCCTGTTCATGGATAAAATGATCGGTCTAAGCTTATGGCGTTCAATAAAGATTGCTTTTTATTGCACAGTTTTCTCCTACTTTCTCCAATTGCATTATTTTCTCATTAATCATTAAACTCCAATCACCATACCACAAAATTATTTCTGTGTATTAAAATATTTTATGATTACCTGTGCACATTTCCATCAAAAACGGGAAACCCATGGTTGATAAAAGGTAATGGATTTTGGAAGTGCATATGGTGATTGCGCTTTATAGCCTATGTGATATAAGCCACTCTATTCACATTTCATACAAAAGGTTGGCTAGCTGTATTTGTACATACAGTTCAGAAAAAATTAAGCAAATTTGAAAGAGACATAAACAACTCCAGTTCTTTTTTTGATGCAAGCCGATTACTTACGAGTTCCTAAACAAGTGAGTGTAGCAAGAACTCTTTCTGAGCACCTGAATAACTTCTTTGCTGTTTTATTTCATCACTGAAAAACTAAATAATTCAATGAAAGCAAATGAGTAATTTGCACCAGGGTTGCGGAGTCGGAGGTAAAATATCCGACTCTGACTCCTGACTCCGACTTCCCAAAATTTCCGAATCCGACTCCCGACTCCGACATTCCTAAAATTTACGACTCCGACTCTAGAACATACAGGGAATGAAACTTGGCTGTTAAAATCAGTGGAAATCGTGGTACACAGCAAGAAATCTCTGTTTCAACAAAAGTTTCAAAAGAAATGGTATCATTTTAACAGGAATTCCCAATTTAGCAGTGTGATCTAAAAAATGATCCAACTGGAGATCCAGAGTCGGAGTTGGACAAACAATCCCACTCCGACTTCCAGTGTTGTTAGAAATCCGATTCTGACTCCACCCAAAAATCTCTGACTTCTTACGTCTCCGACTCCAGCGCCGACTCCGCAACTCTGGTTTGCACATTTCACAGGGATTGGAGATGTGTAATACCATAAGGTTTGAAAAATGTTTATGGAAGCAGACGATCTGCAAAACATAGGGAAAGTCACGTTCTAAACAAAGTCTATCACACAACAATTGAATTAGTGTTGTTGACCGCTTGTTTTGGTAACGTTCCAGTTTGAAATCTTAGTACACGTTTCTGCGTTCAAGCAATATCTGTTTACGTAAAACTTACCATTTTTCTTTAAAAATGGTGCTGGTAGTTTTAAATTGTGCCATATTGTTGTATTGGCAACGTTTTTGGCGAATCCNCCGTTCAAAATACTTATTTAAGAATTTTATTACATNAAAGTAATAACATCAACAAGTGATTCCTGACATTACACAAGTCTCCTTTTTGTATGAAGGAAGTGAGTGCACCACCAAGACCGCGAGGAATGCATCAAGGACGTTTATCTTCCAGTGGAAGTGTTCCGTTTGAAGATCTTCCTAACGTTGAATCTTTAACGTTTGATTCAGATCAGCAAGATGCAATCGTTGCTGTGGTGACTAATGGGAAAGAGCAACAAACAAATTTCCCAAAATCAAGGGTGGGTTTTTCACTGGATTCTTTACTCTTTACAAAAATTCGAAATGGTACATTATATCTAAAAAGTTCGCAAACTTTCAATCTGTCCTGTGAAACGATGTATGCAAAATATTGTGGCAAATTTTACGAAGGTTTTGTGGTGGTTTATACACGTAGCAAATGTGTCCTCCAATCTGATGCTCAGTGCATTGTTCACAGCGAAAATAGTCGCGCGACCCATGGCGCCGTAGATCACTCGTGACACTCCGAAAAACCCGGAATGCCAACACCGATACTTACTGCTAAACTGACACATGAAACTGAGGGTGTGGTTGTTATTTTTGTTATGTATGTGGTTTGGAGTTTCCAAACGTAGCAAGTCGAAACAAGAAACAGAATAAGATGTAGCCACTAAATTTGTAAGATGGTGCATAAATCAGTAAATTATGCAATTCATGGACGGTGAAAAGTCACAGTATGCATGGGCGAATTTCAGAAGTAGGTAAGAATAAAGATAACGTTGAAAATTCTTTGGTGTAGCTGTTTCTGACTAAAAAATGTGTGTATTTTGCAACCGAAACTACTTGCATATCTCTGTGTTGACAAAAGTTCCTATGGCATTTTGTCATCTTATTGCAAACTTCCGTTGGTGTGGAATACCTCTTCATATCGAACGTGTGAAACGTTGAGATCATTACAGTGAATTTTTTACGTTGATTTTTTGTGAAGGTCCCAAATAGGCAAATTTTCTTTTAGTGAAATGTATGTCATGCAGTAGCCTATGCTTTACCTTTGGGAAATAAGTAGGGATGCTCTTAGATTTTGAGGGATTTTGTTGACATGATGTTTGTGCTTAAGGTATGACATACCGAGTAACTGAATATTCGAAACAAAGCTATGATCAGGCTCGTCCATAGGAATGGGATTCCAAAGAGAATCCCAATAAATTTGTAATTCTAACGTCACACAGTATAACACGAACTTTTTGAAACTGAATGCTGTTATCACATGCTTATAGCACAGCAAGTATTAGACGTTGAGACACATGGCCATGGCGTAGCGACGCGAGGCACCCGGAAAAGCTTGTTGAATCCTTTTTCATGAGGTGACAACTAACACAAGGGTAACTCAATTTTTATTAGTCCCGCACAGCTGTTGTTCAATTGTGATGTTTGCAATTCCACATGAGCAGACAAGGTGCAGTCCCTCAAGCACGTGTCAACACAGCCTGCAGGCTTTGGTCCATTTCCGGCCAGTTCACATCCAAGGTTTGAAAAACGGTGTTTGTGGCATGTCCAGCCTCGTGGTCGGAGTTAATCATGGATGGATGCAAAGAAACAGTTCACGCGTGGTGCTGTTGATGATGACTCTCCACACTGCGAAAGCAGTCACGTGACCCGTGGCGCAAAATGGGACCCGCACATTGCTTGCGACATTCCGAAATGAGTACAAAAACCGAGTAAAAGGAAACTGAGCTGCACTGAAATAACATTACACAATTCCTTAACTGCGCATCTGTGGAGGATAGACTTGCCCTTGATATAATCTGGGACGTATTACTAGTTTCGTGGAATTCTTACGGCATGGATGTAATTGGATAGGACAGAAAGAAGTGCGTCCGTACATTATAGATTTTTTAAATAACGGTGTTTTCGGTTTGAAGGCCAATCGAAATCCTATAATTGGCAATGTGTAAAAATTCGTGAAGAAAATCGTTATTTGGTATGAAGCATTTTTGTCAGATTTGGTGTTAAATTTGGGAAATGTTCAAAGGATGGTAAGATTTCAGATTACAGGAAGTATTCCCAAACCGCACAGAAAGACAACGTTGCTTAAATCTGTAGGTTTAAAGTATTTTAATCATTATCCACAGCCTCTTTCCTTGTAAAGTAAAATTAAAGTTTTTCGTGTTTTTTCTTAGCTGATCTACCGTTCGGTTGTTTTGCAGGGAGATTTACCATTTGGACAATTAATAGCCATTCACCAAATCCAAACAGTGAACAAACTACTTGTGTCTTCTTCTGACTCACAAGATTTTCTGGTGTCCCTGCAGTACTCTGGCATATTCAAAAGGTCTGGCCGATGGTGTTATGAGTTTGCCTGCTGATCAAAAGTGCTTGTTAAAATAACTTGAGTTCACGTTTTTCTGCAAAGAGTCAGCCGTACTGTTCACTGCCTTCATTCAATTTGAAGATTTTTTTGCAATAAATTGGCGGAATACCGGTTCCACAATCTTTACGGACCAAGGAGTATTTTCTCCTACTTCAACAAATTGATATTTATGAGCAAAACCTTCTACAAGCTTTTTGTTAATTGCTTGCAGAAAGTCAACCAAACTTTCTAGAATTATTATATTTCCCGATACTATTTGGCTGTCATTTCAACAAACCAAAGCAAATAACACATAAACCGCTCTTCAAGTTGAGCACATGCACGAGTGAAAAGCGAAATTTCAAAATTTTTCAAACGTTCGCAAACAACAGAAGAAGTCGTAAATTTGACGTAATTATTAACCTTTATGATTTCCTACTGAGAAAATGAACAGGAAATATTTTTTCTATTCTGTTAAATTGTAATTTTAAAAAATTTCACGTCTATTGTTAAAATTGTAAATACAACTAATGGTACTGCTATAATCGTCGCTTTTCAATTGCTGATTGTAGTAAAAATACCGCCGAATAAATTAATGTCACTTCGATTTTTATCACAAGGCTTAAAAATGTTCTCATATTTTTTTTCTCCTCGACTGAAGTATTCCTTTGGTTTATGAATTTGCTGGTGACGTGGTAACAACAGGAGAAGAGTTTTTTAAAGCACGATGCACTTCTACGTCAGAGATTGACATTTTGAATTCATGCCAGGAGGGGGAGATTGTCCAATTCAAACATAAAGAGGAGAAAATTCTTCCAAGTGGCCAGACGATCAAGGTGGCGAGACACACAACCTTCATTTTTATTTAAAGCAAACTTTTTTATAGACGTTTATGCGGCTAAAAAATAAAATAAATTTGTTGTCCAAAATAAACACGACAGATCCCACCAAAACATTTGTAACTCTTTTTTAGATCATCCATTGCATGGTTTCGAGCAACCTGAATGGTCCATTTAGGGACGCAACGTATTCGCAAAATTTACGCGGATGTTTTGAACTGATTGATCCGTTTAACTCAAAAAAAAGTGCAAGTGAATTACTCAAGGAAGAACTGCCGGTGACGGTGATGGTAGATGAGCCTGACGCCAGCCTCGGCTTCGACCCTCTTCAAAAGAAAAATGCTTTAAATGTTATTCAAATCATTGCAGGTTGGCACAAGTGTGAATCGTATTTGTGAGCGGTTTAATTTATTTATTTATTTATTTATTTATTTATTCATTTATTGTGTCATATGACTTGGCTAATAAATCAAGACAATACAAAGAGCCAACATGCAATAAGGAAACCAATTGTCAATGGACATCATATTAAATGAAAGCACAGCGGCAAAATAGCTGAACTATGCAAATACTGTAAGAGGGTCACTCACGTCACACAGGAAGAGTGAAGAACCATGGCGGTCATTTGGTCAACCAACCCCTTTTATAAGTTTTAGAAAAGGGTTGAAAAACAACAATTGGATATCAAACAAGTACAATCAGAAAAAGAAACAAACAAACACAGAACATGGTGAAGTAAATTTACAGATGAAGGAGCTATACCTATGTAGATAAAAGAGTGGATCAAATTTATTTGACAAAATTTGGTGTGGTCAAAATCATTTGAAGAAATATCAAAATTTTAAAAAAATTGTAAAAAGATAAAAAAATCATGTGGTACAAAATAAAATCAAGACAAAAAAACTACAGAGGGCAATTATATGCGGAAATAATGAAAATAAATTAAACCGCTCGCACAAGAAAGAACACCATACAAAAAAGGGATTCATATACCCATAAAAATCCGTCGCAATTCGGTTGTCGTGATGCTGCAAAGCACCAATCAGACGTCTTCATAAACCCAATGTGTTTTATCTTTATTTTGCATTTAATCAAGCTGATATACAAATGACTTTTCAAAAAAGACTTGATGCACATATTTTGCAAAATGTTCGATTTTTATAAAGGTTTTGCTAAAAAGAAAATTATATTTTTGTGCTTGGGCCACCACAAGAGAAGTCTCGCCCATTGCGCACTACTGCTGATACATTCGCAAGGCTATTGCGCTTGCTTTATAAAGTTGAAACACCGATTAAAATCTGTTACTTATTTCTTGAAAAAAACACTTGGTGTTTACTGCTTTGAGCTTACTATAATCTTCAGCATTTCCTTCTAAGATAGTTCCACACAATCCTTTGAAAATAAACTGCCGTTTGTTTTAATTGCGATTACATCTATTGATTGGTTTACACAGGCACTGATTCAATGATTCAGTCAAAATAGTTGCATTTGAAAGAGACATGTTGACTCTTCTTTTTACTTCTGCTCTACAATGCACGTACAAATCAAATCATGCTTAGTTTTTGCTGAATGCTTGTTTTTAAAGCTACAGCGACTGGAAATGTCTGTTTGGTTGAACGATTTGTTTATCATCCGCAGAAACAATAGCTACAGTTGAAACCCTACGCACAGTTGATGGCTCCTTGGTCGGCACAAGCAAGGTCATGGAAGTCCCTGCAGGGAGGGGATCCCTCTTTGTTAAGAATTACACATCTGCAAATGTCGACACGAACACGGAAAATATGGCGTTTAAAAGAAAATTCCAGTTCAGGAAAATTGCAACTTTGCCGCGTGTGGAGCTGGTAAAAATTATTCCTGTTCGTGATGTGTTTATTGGAATATTTAAGGATTTAGGACATTGCAATTGCACATGAGACGGACACACGTAGAAACACGTATTGGGTTAAAAGATAACAGAGAAAACTTCGAACTTTATTGCTTTAGAGCTTTTGATGACAATGTTTAGATTTTTTGTCTAAACCGTCCAAGTCTTTGACGTCAAGTTTATCAGGATTTGGAACGTTCGTGCGAGTTTTTGTTTAACCAAAGAAAACTTCAAAAAAGTAGATTTTCCACTTTCCTTCAGTATCTTGTGATTAGCCCGAAATGCACATCTGATGATTGATGAATGCAGTGATATCAAAATGTAGCGAAACATCAATAAGTTTGTAAATTGAAACACTCTCGGAATAAAGGTTCACAAAAAATATATGTTTTTTTCTGCAGATTACAGCCTGTGATGCCGAAAACCTTCTGATGGCAACAAAAGTACGTTCCTCTTCATTAAGCGACACCGCAACGGTAAACAATTGGTTTCATTGTGCACTTGTAACCAAGTGTAATAGAAATTTCTATGTTCGATTCAGATTAAGACATGTCAAGTAGTTTATTCGAGGAATCTTCCTGTCATCCTGTTTCTTCGTAAACTCTGCGATGGTTCTGACTGCACTTATCAACATTAAAGTTCCGTAGTAGGCTACCACAGAAGGTAAAACAAAAACATCCGTATCTTCTCGCAATGTATTTTGATAAGATATTGATTTCGCGTCAAGTACGCATTTTCAACCCAGTAATTGTAAGCAAAATTTGCAGGAGAAAAGATGAAACCAAAGCAACACTTCTGCCGTTTCGAACATGTGCCAAGGCATTAGAAAAAACGCGTACTTTTGATTAAAGCAAACGCCCTGTCTATCACGCTGCCATTACCGAGCAGAAAGGACTATTACGCTTTTATATACGAAGTAGAAATGTAAACTATCGTCAAAAAAGTAATTACAGTATAAACGCATGCCGCTGTTGACCACTGGAACTACGAAAATCTTTTGCGACAGTTGTCAGAAGGTTCACCCGGAAGCTTCTGGATTGCATGAATCACACTCTTAGTCCTCTTCGGTCCTGCTTGGCCTGCACTTCGGTTATGAAAGTGCTTAACAATCCTTACAGTTGGGTTATGAGAGTTTAGTAGTCATGGCGTTTGCTTTAGTCAAACGTCCGCATTTTTTCTAATGCCTTAGCATGTGTGTAAAATTGCCTAAGTCTTGGTTTTCAGTTTTCATCATTTCATCTGTAAGTTTTCCCTTACAATCACAGGATTGAAAATGCGTACTTGACGCGAAATCGATCTCCTATTAAAATGCTTTGCCAGAAGATAAGGCTGTTTTTGTTTCACCTCTGATGTACCTGTTCTGCGTAACTGGAATGCAGATTAGAACATAGTTAAAATAAATATGTTTGTGAAATACATTTTATAATTTACTTCAATATCTTGGGTTTATATTCTCAGTTGTTTTAAAAATAAAATAGAGCAGCAATTGCTATTTGAGATGGCAAATTTTGGGTTGAAGGATGCATTTGGCTACCTAGAAGATTGCAGACCGCAGTGGCTTCAAGTTTGTATCGCACATTTAAAACGATTTTTGCAGATATTTTACTTTCTGTGCCGTAATTAATTCAAGCAATGAAAACATTTGAATAATATCTTAGATTGTTCAGCTTTTATCCACGACGACGTTCATTAACGTTTCTTTGATGAATTTTAGCAGGATTCGGCAAAAAATCTCACAGCGTGTAAGCTTTGAAACACGAAACGAAATTTAATGTTGCTCTGTAAAGACTTTCACTGATGATCTTCGCATCAATCAGCAAAACCTTTTCGAAATATACATGGGTAAATATTAAGCATTATCTGGCAAACTCTCGGCGATCTTTAAATAAGTTGCATTACGCAGAAAGATGAATTTTTCACCACAAACCTAAGAAGTCTGGAAGAGTCAACTGTGTGATCATGTGACCATTGCTTGTGTGTGCAGAGTTCTTCTTCAAACAGCTCTGGCGTCCACTCCAAGAAACGACCAGCGGAAATTAGCAAGATCTCTTTAAACAGTAATTCTTTGCAAAGTGACATCCGATTTCATGACGAACACAAACACGGGGATGGCCAACAGCTTTCTGGTGGCGACAAGTCTGTTAGGAGAAGTTCTATGTGCACGAAACCATTGCAGAGCTTTGAAGCTAAAACTGAAGACGATTTGGAAGAAAAATACGAAGAGCAATGTAGGTTTAAATATTTGTTTAAACCACAATAACGGCTATTAAATAATATGCTCAAACTTTGTGAATGATATAAACAAACTATATAATATTTTTTCACTGTGGAAATGTCGTTAAAATCCTGAAACATAATTAAATAAATCATTTCCCCGCTGGGTTTTATTTGGTGATTTTGTGGTCACGGACCAAAGTTTATTTAAATGACGAAAATAAAAAAATGTCAATAACATTTTTAGCTATTTCAGACAAATGACCGAAGTGTCTCAGCAAAAAAACACCTAGTGTCCTGGAGTAGAAAGTTCAACGTTTCAATATTGGCCTAAAGTAATCCCTACATCTTTCAATGACTTCCTAAAGAAAAATTTGCAACTTGTCCCAATATCTACCAATCACATACTGCTGAAGCAAGCCAAAGAATTCTACCTCTTATATGCAAAACTACATCAAACTTTTATGACATTCCAGCAAAGTTTTTAACACTGTCTACTAATAGTTTATCTTCATTTTATCTGGAAAAGTTTTACAAATGCGTGGAACAACGTAAATATTTCGACTTTTCTAAAATTGCCCAAATAGCACCCATCCATAAAAAAGCATTTCTAAATCTCCTAATGACTACAGAAAACATGCATCCCTCCAATCCTCTTCAAATCTTTCGACATTTTTATTTACAATAGACTCTTTCACTAAAGTGATTGCATTCTGAAACCACAGCAATGTGGTTTTTGCACAACCTTTCCACTTAGTGGCGTAACTAGAGGTTTGAGCCAGGGGGGGCAAACTTTGCTGAAGGGGCCCATTGACCACCGTTTGGGAATGCAATAATTAGTTTTCAAAAATTCACATACATTACATATATATGGGCGTTGGAAGGGGGGCAGGGAGGCCAAGGCCCCCCATAGATTTTCAAAATTTCAGCAAAAAAATGTTGTTTTCATAGTTTCGAGTGGTAAAAATCAAATTTCACCAATTTTGACCGCCCACTAGAAAAATTTTAGAAAAAAAACCTAATGGCCCCCACTGGAAAAAATCCTCCCGACGCCCATGTATATGGGCTTTAGCCTTCGCATATTCGCGCCACATATATGTGGGTGTAAGTCTTCATGCACATCCGGTTTCTGGTTAATCGCACATTCAACGACATGCTAACTGAGAGGTTGCAGCAAAGGATACTCGAACAACACACAAATGGTTATTTATATCATTGTACAAAGCAGATGTTACATTATAAACATAAATAACATAGGCATAAGCGTTCACAGAAATTTTTCCACTGATCGGCACAATCGGCATTTTGCTTGCCAATTTCAGGCTGCTGACGATACAATGCAACTGGGCGTTCACATAACGCTTTACCCTTTCTAAACCACAACAAAAATGATCCATGTTACGGCAACAGTCCAAAAAATGCGCTTTGTTGGCAGCAAGGTTGCTTTTCACATCGTATAACAGTACGTGACTTAGTGCTATCAGCAGTCATTCTCTCTCTGCGTTACCTGCCACACATGTCTTCAACATTCACATGCGGCTAAAGGCCTACTACCGCAACTTGAAATGAACCTTTGTTGCCATGTTACTCTTACGCAATGAAGGCCAATTTTAGAACTATCCGCACCCAAGTTTCGCAACCTACCTCTGCAGGCAGTGTAGCGGACATGAGTGAATTGCAAGCTCAAAAGTGCGTGATACCACAACAGTGAATCCGGGTCTTGGGCAGTGTGAATGTTATATCGGAAAATAAAACTGTCGCTGCAAGAATTAAGTCAATTAAGCTGCTGACTTTAGGATTTCTGGAAATTTTTGGTTCTTAGTCCCAATTTTCAGGTGGTGGCAAATTCCCATTTTGTCCCCCCTGCGGACACCCATGAACACAGGGAGATGCCAAATATTGAAACAGCGCACCAGCCATAACCACATACTTTCACTTATCATCAAATAGTAATCCGGCAGTGGGAAGAAATGAAGACATTTTAACATCAAGTTCTGAATTAAGTAAATGATTAAAAATGTCGGATGGGAA
>JGI24158J21664_10005051_pt1 | contig 17158 bp, 13 predicted proteins | sample Ectturendosymbi3_FD_21664 | JGI IMG/M metagenome (IMG submission 21664)
GTGGTTTCTGGACGCAAACGATAACCCGAATTCCCACCAAAACATAATCATTACTTTTTGGCCCATTTACAATGTTCTTTGAAATCTGCAGGCAAATTTATTCCGTAGTATTTGCATTAAGTCGACAAATTAACAAACAAAAAGTATGCGAAAACATTTAATCTCCTTTGCGCAGGTAATAAAATTTTGTAAAATATCAAGCTCAAGGGGGGTTTTAACCCCAAAGTCCCCCCCTTGCGTACGCCCTTGGTTGTGCCACGTGAGGTATGCTTTCTTCGGCAGTTTTTGATTAAAAGATGCTGATTACGTTTTGTAATCAGTAGATTTGCGACTAATTATTTCTTAAGTTGGATTAGCGTTGCACTCTCACCGGTGATAATTTTTTCAAGTCGAGATATCTTTATGGTTGACTTGTCGTAAACTTCCATGGCATTGTCACAACGTTTGCCTGATATCTATAAAACGTCCGTTACTTGTTCTGACAATGTACTGTCAAAATGTTTCGAAGCTTTCGTCTTTACGATCCTGGTTCGCAAACTATGTGTTGTGTGAAAATGGCTTTCTTAGATTACACGTTTTCGTGGGAACACTGTTGGTGAAAAGTTCTTGAAATGAAAAAACACAGAGAAAGTGAAGTTGTCATTTAGTTTGTGCGATCAAACCGCAACCGGTGTAGGTTTAGAATTGCTCGCACAGATGTCGTTTGGCGGATACAGCGTGTAAGTCTGCAATACGTCCTTCATGTTGGTACCATCATCCCGCGGTTGAAAAGTTTTTCACTTCTCAGACGCAGTAAAGTTGAAAGCGAGATTCGCGTGAAGCAAAGTGCCCAGAATCTGGCGGAAATCACGCAATTCCTACAACTGAGGCAAGAGGAGGATGAATAAAAAAAATACAGTCGTGACCAATGCCTTGGCAGTCTTCCTTCTCTTTGCACTAACGTTACATGTTGAAGTGAATTATCAAGTGTTTGAAACAAAAAATACGTTTGACTCGCTTCTATTCATTCCTATGATTTCTTAAAATTATCCTACCTTTGTGTGGGAAAGACTATAGGAGTTGAATCGCTGTAAATCAGAAATACAATTAACTTGATTCTCGCAGACGCTTCGCCAATGACTGCTTGCGCAGTTGGAGCAGCGCTATACAGAAATCTCCTGGCCTTGCAGTTAAACCCCGTATATGGCAATTGAACTTGAGGCGTGATGCAAGCATACGAAAAATGACCGTTTCAAGGTGAGCCTTCCAAATGCAGCATTCTCAAAATCTGCGTAAGTTTTGTATACATGACGTTAGGGGGGGGGGCAGGAGTGGGCAAAGTACACTTGGAATGTTCCAACAAGAAGCTAGTCACAGACAACTTTGCCAGTCTGCGGCAAATACGTTTTGACATGTTCATGTGGTGCATAGGCGTAGCCAGGGGGGGCTAGGGGCCATACCCCCCAAATTTTTAAAACGTACAGTCATTTTCTGCTTTGAGAGGCGGTATTCCAAACAAAATAGTGTTATTTGCCTACAGTCAAACATTGTGGCCACCACCAATTTTTTTGGCCCCTCACAAATTTTTGGGCTGGCTACGCTGCTGGTATGGTGCCAAGCGACTTGGTTTGGCAGATCAGTCAAAACATTCTTGACGAGAAGCAGAGGCACCCGCGTAACTCGGTTAAACGTTCGGTAATTGCTTGCCAAGCACCAGAAACCTTTCTCTTCAGTATTTTCCCTTGGGAAGGAGGCGAGCTGAGTTTGCAGCAAAGCTTGTGATCTATTTGAATAAGAAATTTGTTCCAATTGTTGTCATTCAACACCGCGGAATTTTGAAAATGCCAGAGCCTGAATTTTGAAAAACGCCCGAGCCTGCAACCATTTCCAAAGGTTTTAAAATGCACAGGGCTGTGCAGGAGTTTTCATTTTTAAAAATTAAATGAAATATTTCGCTGTGACCAAAGCAACATGGCCTAGCAAAGTAACACGATGTTGCCTCCCGCCATGCTGTCCACCATCTACAGTAGGTCAATATTTCGTGAATTGACATCAGCGATAACCGGCGCAAGTCCATGATCCACTGACGGCAGCAAAACGCTGACAAATTTGCTGTCCATTCCCATTGCACCGAAACAAGACGAGGTTCGTATGCCGGAAGTGTGGAGCTCCTGTGCGCAAAGAACACTTTCCAATCTTCTGCCCAAACTCACTGCTGAAAGGAAAGCGTCGCATGCACTTTGGTTTTTCTTGTATAGCACACTTCAGCGTTGCTACTGTGTGTAAGACGTTTGTCTGCAAGCGTTGTGGTTGTGCGTACAAGTACTTAGCCCAGTTACGCTTGTGATAGAATTCAATAGCACATTAGTCTGTCATCGTTGTTACTTTGTAAAAGGTGCGTTAACTCAAGACAAGCGTTGCAGCTACTACATGTTTGAAATCATTTATTTTTCTTTTTTTGATCGATTCTGTCCAACAGATTGCCAGATATTATCGTAAAGGAATTGGTCCAGATTGGGCAAAAAACACCTTATGGGCTAGAATTCACAAAAATTTCGTAAAAATAGCAAGTTTTCATGTCTCAGTTTAATTTACTTTTTTTGCATGTGCTTCCACCAGCTTCGAACACATCATGCTATGGGTCTTTTACAGACCACCAATAAAAGTTACTGGCGGAATTTCGGGTGTTTTCGTGCATTTTTTGTGCCGTTTGGAACTGTACTACCCGCGTTTCTTGGAGGGGAAGATGTGTTTGGGTTTGAAATTATAAAAGTTTTCCGACATGCAACAGCTTTCTTTTTAGGGTAAGATGAGCTTGTGAATAGTTTCCGAGTTGTTCAAACACATGCCTGTGCACCTAAAACGTTTGCGTAAGCTTTTGTAGTGGGAGGAACAATTTTGCCAGAGTGGGGGAAATTATACCAACATGTTTTTTTTTTAAATACACCTGAGCGGGGAGCAACTATGTATCTGGCAGGCCTTTAATTAAAAATGCAACAGACTTCAGCCTGTTTGCTTGGAAAACATTGGCGATTACTCAGGCCCGTAGCCACGGAGGACCATTCAGGGCAGTGCCCCTCGAATTTTTTGTCACCCCAAAATTTTGTTGTGCCCAGAAAAATTTGTTTTAAGCATATAATAAAAACAAAATTTATCCCTCAAAAAATTATTTTTACCCCCCTACTCTAAAGCCTGGCTGCGGGCCTGCGATTACTATCTCACAGCTTTTCCTAAAAGTAGAACTTTCCGGAGTTATTACCAGAATCGACTGTTTCCACTAGGAGAGCATAATACCGCAAACTTGCAAACGTCACTGATCCGGCAGTTGAAGGTTTATATTGCCCCTCCACTTAAAATCTAATACACAAGGATGAAATCACGGTCAATAGTCAAAGCTAGCTTAATCTTTTTCCTCCTATCGTTCCATCTTTAGCGATACTCCAACGGCACATTACATCACCTAACAACTAGGCATTAGCAACAAATATTTCTTGGCATGCGTCATGCTATTTTTTATTGTTCAGTGGGATATTTTCAATAAGTACCACAAGCTGTAGCCTGGTCATTAGTCAGGTTTATCAATATTAATTTTTGGCGGTTGAAATGAAGAACCCGGAAAACCTAGCTTTGCTCAGTTTCAATAGAGCTGCTGTTTTTCTGTATAACGCAATGGTGTCGGATATTGACGTTCTTAAAGCGAGATAGTTGAGTGGCCATTTTAGCTGATTTGCGGCCAAATCTAGAAGGATTTTCTCACTGTTAGCTGTAAATTTTTAATCTAGCAGTAAGCTGATTTTCCAGCAGAATTTTGAAAACCGTTTGGCAGGTGACGAATTCCTGGCAAAAAATGCTTCCACAGTTTTGGGGATGAAAACCTTACATCTTCTTCATCATAAAATAATTTATCTTCTTCAAAACGCTTTAAATTGGGCAAAACCAGGCACAACCTTCAATCATTTGGAATTTTTATTATGATACAACGAAGCTGCTGCAAGCAGATAATTACGTCGTAATTATAAGTAATTAGATGACTTGGTGAAGCTTTAACTGATTTGCCTCTGTCACGTGCTTAGTGAGCGCGTTAAGTAAAAAGATTACCTTAGTAGAATATGTTTTTATCCCCCGACACATATGATATGTCCAACTAGTTCAGTTACGCCGGTGGCGGTAAGTAGTAATCTCTGGTAAAAAAAACTCCTTGGTAAGCCAGAGCAATACAGTATTGTCAAAAGCTTTGACATGTATGCTTGCGAGATTCAGAATTGGAAATTTGGCTCGGTGCTAACTACTGCCTACACTGCTGATTCAAGAAAAGCCTGTTGCAAAGTTGTCAAAATGCAATCATATAGATAGATTATTCGCTTTCAATTGTTGTAAAAAAGATCAAAGTATTACAGAAAATTTGCCAGAATGAACATCGTTCGGAGCTGCTAAAACACTTCGGCGCCAAGCAAGTACGATATCGTTCAAAATGTGCCATGTTCTTTTAAGCAGATCTCCATCATCAGAAACGTATTTCACTTTTTTCTTGTCAAAAGTACAATAAAAAATTATTTTCACAACGTTCAAGTGCCTTGCTATAGTTGCGTGACTTGGTACGAGACCCGGACAACTTTTGCGCTTCTTTATTCTCACTTGAGGCGAAGCTTGTGCATGTGGCAAGGGTTTGGGCAGGTAATTTTGCTGTGCTTGTATTTTTACATTCCTCAACATTAGAAATTGGTAGGGGGCATACAACCAAGCAGTTACCCCGGGGCTCGGGCATCACAAACAAGACCTTTGCACGCCCATGAACTAGACCAAGTTTACAGATCATGATGAAAGTTGCAAGCCAGCGCTTCTCACAAGAGCCGGTTTTAGGCCTGTTTGACCTATTTTATCTAAATGGTTGCCGCACCCTAAAGGGACCCCACGCAAGTGTTGACAGTCAGCGTTTATCTTTATACATTTTAAATTATTGTAAGCAAATTTGAGGTGTGGAGAGGGCGGCGCTTTATTGACCCGCCCCGGTTGGCACTTAGCCTCGCTACGCTGCTGTGTGGGACTATCCTGCCTGACTGAATGCCTAACCGGGACATTTTGGTCCACTGACCAGGACAGAGCCCTCAAAACCAGGACAGTCCCGGCTAAAACGTTACGTGTAGTATGCCTATTTAAAAAGGAACTTCATGTTCACTCCCTGGCCGTGCACTTTTAAACACCGGTGAATCAACTAAATAAATTAAGTGATATCATTTGAAAATTCCCCCAAAGCATCGTGGGCCGCACAAAATGCCTTCGCGGGCCACATGTGGCCCGTGTGTTTGATACCTCTGGTCTAGATCCATCATTTCCCACCATTGTTATATGCTTTAGCTCTTACCACATGAGTCAGAAGGAAGGTGCTGCTTGCTTCCAACCATTTTACCAATCGCACCTGCTGGTAAATTTAGCAACAGCCAAATTTGTGTAAGTTGTTATGAAAACTTACGGAAGTTATGCTTTCCAGTGCGCGTTTCTTCTATCAGAAGATACAAGCTTATGCTTCAACTTTGCACTTATTTGATCGAAGATCGCTAACATTTCATGGCAGTAGATTAAGATTTGACTTTCCCTCACTTGAACTGTACTTGGCCTTGACAACAAAATGACCTTGTTTACGCTTTGAGCCCCCTACACCACTAGGTTCCCACCCAGGCGTCCAACAGTATCCCTGCCAGCAACGTCGAAATTGATGTTTGAGGATGAACGCTTCTGAAAAGAAGGCACATCAGCTGCAAACAAAAGTAAAGGATTCACGTCTGCTGACAAGCGGCAGTGGTGATCCGTTCTCAACTGCTGCAGCCGACGCTCTTTGGGCCTCTCGCCACGCACGCTCCTTTTATCCGAGCAGGGGCGCAACGAGGTCAGATGGCGCCCGGGGCAAGAAGCAAGTTTGGCGCCCCCCGTGTTCGAAGTGAGGTCTTTCTGAAGCAAGTGCGCTGTATCGAAGAGAGTACTTGTGACATTGTTGGGACTTTTCGGTGCCCGGGGAATTGCGACCCCTTACCCCCCCTCGTTACGCCACCGCATCCGAGGCTGATGCAAGCGACGAACACGAAGTGCGGTTTAATTTATTCGGCGCTTGCGTGTGTCGCGTAATAATATAAAAAAACAGACAAAACAAACCACAGCTTCAAGCGATTGTGCGGTTGACGATTGGTGTGACTAACAAAAGAGATGTTTAAAATATACTATTAACAAAATAGAAATCTTCTTGGAAAGCGCAAAGGCAAAGTAAGAGCAGTGCAGTGGAAATACAGAAAAACTTTGATTTTTCATTTGAGCGACCAAACCGATGACCATCACCGGACCGCCTGATATTTTCGCCAGCCGAGAACGGGGAGACAAGACTTGTTGACACTGTAAAGCGAAACCTGGTTTTGGGTGCACTGGGAGGGTCTGGGGGGTGTAGCGGCCACAGTTGGGGTTGATCCCGCAAACAACTGCGCTAAATGAACGACATCTGAAGCAATAGCCAGGTTAGCAATTCTGGAGCAATACGTTGGTGACTACTTACTGCTTAAGCAGCAGCATAAAGTCATCGTGAGTATTCGCTGTTGCATCAAACCCAATGAAGTATCCTGTCTAGGAAATCACAGTGGTTAGATGCAGGGCTGTGGAGACGGAGCCGAAACAATTTTGGATGGCTGGAGTCGGAGCCTGAAATTTGGGTTCCGGTTCTACAGACATAGTTTGCGGGGAAAGCGAGTTATACAAATAATCCAATGCTTTTTTTCTGATTTTTTGGACCGAATTGTTCTGGAGCCGGAAATTTGAGTGCCGGCTCCAGAGCCCTGGTTAGGGGTTTAGCGCCCGGGTAGGTTTTGCTGTGGCTTACGAGCTCCCGCGTCGTTCAGGAAAACGGACAAATCCGCTTCGGCGAGTTCCCGGATATTTACGACGGAACACCCCTTGACCAGCGCTACAGGAGGGAGGGGTTGCCCGCTAAGGGTAAAAGGGTTTTCATTACCAGTGGTGACAATAAAGAGCAACACTCCATTCCAGTGTTGCTGGATGTGTGAGAACGTACTGCAGGGAATATCAGAGGTGAGAAACGTAGAAATGTGATTTTTTTGTCCAAATCCAAAGCAACGACGAAAACGCCTTTCGTGGGAGGCTGGGCTGTCTTGTCGCTGACAGGGAAGTACCAGCTGATTAGGATTGTTAAGTTAATCACAGCATTGTTTCAAGTGCATGACTGAAGTGTGCGAGCAGTTATTGCTGTAATCGCTGCAGCGAAAGATTGCTCGGGTCTAACGGGTGGGATGCCAGCGCGAGAGGGGCGGGGGGAGGGGGCAACGGTGGAGGAGTTGCAATCACAAGGTTTCTTGAAGAACGAGAGAAAGTGCAGAGAACGGGGCGGGCGTTTTGGGTAGAAGCAGAATTGACAGCAGATGCGTCACACGGTGAAGCAAAACGAAGTGTTGAAATGCCACACTATCCCGTTGCCAAGCGCAACAGTTGGCAAAGCACAAGAGCTGATGTACAAAGATTTTTTCAATTTGGAGGAATTCATTCTCGTTCAGACGGTGAAATTTCACTGAGTGCCCGCAAACAAAAGCGTTCAGTGTCACAATGGTGCGCAGCTCGAGAGAATCGGTAATTATGACGTGACAATTAACGTTTCCGCTACGTGCAATTTTGGCGGCAACTCGCTGTCGCCCTTTAAAGTTTCGGCTGAAGCTGAGCGCGTTGCCACACACGTCAACATCAAACAAACCAATTAACGTTGCCAAGCAACCGAACAAACGCCCTGACGACCGATTCAACTAGCGACCCAACTGCACGAAGAAAAAAATGGCCGCAGTTGTTGCAAAAATCTGTACTCGTCGTTCTTGAGTTCCTGCTACTGCGTTTTGCAGATTAACCGAAAAAATACTTCAGGTTGATATCAGTTACCGACCCCTGGCATTGAACCAGTGCACTTGTCTTGAAAACATGCCGGTGCTTGGCCAGGCAACCGGTGTGCGGAGACAACAGATCCGAACTTGCTAGAGGCAACATCACCATTTAAACCATTGCTAAAAACGTGCATCCATAACTGTTGGGCAAAAGGAAGTGAAAGCTGGTCGTACGCGGCCTGTTCCTGGAGGGACGATGCTGCCACAGTGTTCGAGGTTGATTGTTCGCTTTTCTTGCAAAAGCGAATTCAAATAAATAAAACGGTTTATAATAAATACTAAGGCGTGGTCTGCGCGAGCCTGTACTTAGTAGTGGTCGTACATGTCTTGCGGTTTCTTTTTCTTCTTTTTGCTCTTGGAAGGCAGGGGGGAGAGTGTTTCCAGTTTCTCGAGCTTGTGCGGTCGCCGGACCAGGTCTTCTATGCCTGCGTAGGGGGCGCTGTTGCCCACAGAGGTCATGCCTGGCGGGCCAAGGGAGGGGTGGTGGTAGCTTCGGGCAACCGAGCCCCTTTCGCCGTTTTGGGGAAAACCGTTGGACGTTGGGGACACGGTCCCTGACCCGACGCCATATAAGCGACCTGCAAGGGATATTGATAGATGAGACCACATGTCAGCGACACGTTATTATTGTTAGAAAAACAGGGGCAACTTATGGTGCAGTTAAGCCCAATCTGCCACAGCGGGAAGCAGGGTTCCTACATAATTTTGAATGTAAACTTCCACACTTTTTCCAGGCTTGACTTTTCCTTGACGTTGACACGATGAAAGTAAAATTATCAACCCTATTTTAAAGTATCAGAAAATTATTATCAGAATGCATGTCAACAGATCAAGTCTGGAAAGTGACGAAACCTTTTTCCATACTTTTCCAGACTCCATAGGAACCCTGAGAAAGTACTGGAGATAAAAAATAAATAAACAAACAAGTGTCGAATCGCGAAGTAATAAAACACAGCATCGCTCCAATCGAACACACANCAACTTACTTTTTGAATTAGCTTCGCTGTGAGANGACGACACTATTTGCTGCACACGACGTTTGGACATGAAATAGTTGGAGGCGATCTGTTCGTTGTTGCTTCTGTTCAACTTCTCCAAGTATTTGTCTTCATCACTTCGCTACAAATAAAGGTTCGACATTCTAATCAACAAATAAACACACAAACTATCGGCCAAGGCAAGTGACTCGGCTCTGGGCAGTATCGGATTTCGTGTTGTTGTTAGTAGCAACGGTTACCATGACATCAGTGGTTACTGAAACACCTATGATGTCTTTGGCTTCATTAGCTTTGGCCGTAAATTTCATCATTAGCATCAAGTCTAATCATAAGAATACACAAAGCAAGCACAGATGAATATGACAATAGCCACGGGAATAAGATATCTTTTGAAAACCCAATCCCTCAAAACATTTGAGTTAAAGAAAAGGTCGCCAACGTTTGGTGAATTAACTGAAAGTGTATAAATTTTGTAGAACGTAGAAGCAGTTGTTGTTGTTGTAAGAATTGCATTATTTCTTCGACCCTAACCTTAAAATTATTTATGTGAATGTTTGCTGTTTGCTCGCGTCAAAGCACAAATCGCCCCCTCCAAATGAGGCTCCACAAAAGGGAGGGAGGAAAGAGTGATGAAAATAGGTAAAGAACCAATTAAGGAGAGGAGATCATCTCCCTGACAGGTCATGATTTTTAGTTCTGAAGGTAATCGTTGTTGAAACGTCTGAGAATGCAGCAAAACAGAAAAAAATAAAGAACAGCTCACTTGAGAATAACTTTCACTGGAGCTGGCCGACATTGGTGGAGACTGGCCACGAAGGTTGCCCCGGTCGGCCACCAACGACCGCGTGCCGTTTTGGGGACCTGAGGAAGGAAGCTGCGCGTCAGACTGGCGGAATGGAGCTTTTGCTCAAAGTTTGTACGAATGCAAACACGTCGTATAGGGCGTGGGGAGGGTGTGGCACATCGTGGGATTGAGGTGGACTAAGCCAGCAGGACACAACAAGTGTTTTGAAAGCACCCGCCTTTCAGGACGAGCGAAAAGATCCCGCGCATTTAAGACGCAAACAGAGGCGTAACGAGGTTAGATGGCGCCCGAGGTGAGAAGCAAGTTAGGCACCCCCATGTTCGAACCTGAGGTCTTTCGGAAGCATACTCACTGTATTGAAGTAAGTACTTGCAACATTTTTGGGACTTTTCGGCGCCCATGCGGTGATTTGGCGCCCCATATTGACTCGGCGCCCGGGGAATTGCGTCCCCTTGCACCCCCTGGTTACGCCCCTGCGCAAAGTCGACGCCCACGCCACACCCTTTCGCTAATCCCGATAAATCAAGGTCTACAAACACAAGTGTTACCGGTGTTGTACTTTGATATGCAAAACGTAACTTCAAAACTTGGAAGCGTACGTCACAAATTATTCAAAAATGCACGGAATAGTCACTGCAGATTCTGGCCATTCACCGAACATACATGAGAACTTTCTTGTCACACGTTTTTGACAAAATTTCAAAAAACAACAACAACAGCAAACAAACGAGAGAAATTTCTCTATTTTCCGCTCGGTTGTTATCTGGTCACTCACTTGCGCTTGGCAACGAAGTTTTGATAATGGTCAGGTCGGGAAGGACCCACTCTTGTCTTTCTTCGTCAAATCTCGTTTCGGACTTGACACGATCCAAGTTGCTGTAATTGCAATCTCGACGAATTGTAGGCTGAACTTTCGAAAGTATATCCTGCGAATCGAAAAGAATGATCTGACCATTCCACTCCACGCTGGGCCGGACGATCAGGGAACAACTGCGTATGGGAAAGGTTCCGGGTTCGACGCCGGGGCTCGGTAGCAACACACAATGCTTTCGAGCATTTCATCAAGGGATGCCTGTTCCCACAAACAGCGCAGCATAATTCGAGACAAGCAAACAACACCACTTGATTCGTAAATAACCTTGCTCGATGAAAACTACTCACAAAAAATCCGATGAAACCCACCCGGTAAGATCAATAAAATTTTACTAAAACCGATTCACAAAGTATATTGTATTAGAAAGGGGAAATGGTAGGTTTGGAAAACGGGTGTTTTGATTGCAATTAGTAAAACTTGCGTATCGTTTGCAGAGCAGGTTTGCCTGAAAGTTTCGTTTCTATCGGCAACAAAACTGACAATATTCAAAATCTGGAATTTTTAGAAGCTTTTCACCGTTTCCCGAATGCTTCTACAATCTCCATAGCAACAGCAAACGTCACAGTGCAATAAACAAAACACGAAAAGCACCGACGAAACACAGCAACGCCGCGAGGTAAGGATGACGTATGCATCTGAACACGTCACAAGAATGACGTACATTGAGCAGCTGTAGGTCGCGCTGTTGCCTTCGTATCGTGGCGAGATACTCGCTCCTGTCCCGCTCGAACTCGTAGTTGAGATCCTCGACCTCCATTTTCAAACCTTCGACCTGTGAATGTCGGACAAAGGAAGTGACGTGATTATCGTCGGCAGAAGTGACATTGCCGTGACGTTAACGGGAGCTCAAGCTCATCACATGCGTCGGAAAACAACTTAGGAAATATAAAGGCTATGCTTGTGCATCTCGGGCAGAACCTGAAGTTTCGTGAAATTTCGGACAAATTTCAGAAATGTCTGCTTGTGCTTCATTGACAAGGATGATAACGACTGGAATCGATTTTGAAATCGGTAGACCATAACGACTGGAATCGATTTGGATTCGGCCAAAAACTTTTCAGGGGCCGCGAAAGGCACTAAAGTGGTTTTCGGGCGATTCAGGCCATAGCTCGCCGACCGATCGCGCTAGAGAGCCAATGAAGACGTAAAATACGGATTTTCGTGTACTTTCTTTAAAAAAAATTGGGTGAATTGGCACTTAACAATTTTAAAAACAGTGTGACGTCGCGAGGTCGTCATTGTGACGTGTGAAAAAAACAAGGTGCCCATTTACCCTCTTTTTGAAAAAGAAAGTACACGAAAATCCGCATCTTGTGATATATTCATGGACTCTCTAGCGCAACCGGTCGGCGAGTTATGAACGAATTCGGTTCAAAAACCGTTACAGCGGTTTTGGCAATCCTTGAAGTGTTTTCGGGCTGACACTGATTCGGGAGGTGACTCACGCGTTAAACATTTAACGCGACGAAGTGAAGCACAAACAGGCTTGCCGCAGCCATACTACGTTTGCATGTTTGTAAGTGGAAGACAACGCCAAACCCGCGCAAACACAACTAGCAACAGCAAACAAGCAGCGGAGCTCGAAAACGCGCATACAGGTCGTTAAAAGGTCCCTCGACGGATCCGCTGCAAACAAGGACAGCACTTGACCACTTAAACGGGTGTGGAGTATTCTGTGGTTCCTCGCTAGCTGCCCAGGACCATGGGCGTCGGAAAGGAGGTGAAGGGGGGCTAAGGCCCATGGTTTTTGAAATATGATAATTTGCTTTTGCGTTTTAGCGAAGAGTTTTTTCTCTTACTTTCAAATTGGCAAAATTAAATTTTATCATTGTTGCCCCCTCGGAAAAATTATTCGTACGCCCAAGTGCACAACGCAAACAAAACCTTCGTTAACCTCCCAGAGCACCGAAGTTTCAAAAGAAAGTGACCTGTTTCTTTTGCCTGGCGATCATTTTGTCGCGGGCCTTCACTTCGTCCGTGACGCTGTCGTAAACGTCCAGTATGGTTTCGTCGTCGTCATGCTTGGCCGCCCTGGCCAATCGCTGCTTGCGCTCGTCCACGTGCTTGCGACGCGACTGCCTGCGTCTTTTCGCTTCTTCGTCACGTGAGCGCTCTCCACCAATCATGTTCTCCTGCAACATCTGAAGCCTGCGCGCAACGCGACAATGCATTCAGTTTCGTCACAAAGGCAACGATTGTTTGATAAAATGGTCTTGGGCCTGCACCAGGGGAAGGCTTGATTCCGAAATGATTAAGTTTTCGCCCTCGTGCCATTGCTGCGTGTCACGACTAAGCTTCCACTGCAAATGATTGAATAGAAGGCAGAGTAATAAGCATAAGATGATTGTGAATTTTGGAACTTTGCACCACACAGCGTTAAGGTTGATTCGCTGGGAATGATTGTGTCGACCACACAAAACTCATGTTACCATGGGAACCGAAAAACCCGAGGGATTAAAAATAATTCATGTGCTTAGGAAAATGTTAGAAATATGTCATTTTATGACTTTTCTTAACTTTCGATGACAAATCGAAAATTGCTTGAGTTTTTTCTTCAAAAAGTCACGGTAACACATAACAGAAGATCAGGGTCTTCATGGATGTCTTACGTGTATACTCGGTCCATTTCGACACATGGTTCCCAGGTATGTTTGTAGATCCCTGGTTACTTGAAGTGTCACTCGCTTCTATTCTGTGTTTTGCAATATACTGGTCATTTTCTCTTTTTGCAGTTTTTGGACCCAACGGTAAAGTATTTTATTTAAAATTATGATATGTTTGTTTCGCTGCGCGGGAAAGATTTTTCTGTGAAAATGAGTAAAATTTGTTGCAGGTTAAGTCAAAAATTATTCGATCGGAACTTGCGGAGGTCACGTGTCCCAGAAAACGTAATCACGTTTCGCGTCCCGTCAGACCCAACGTAACCTCACACGTAACGCGCTTTCAACGTCACCTGAACGAGGTCAAACGACGGAAATGACGTCACGCATGTCTAGCTAACACAATGTTGCTGCCGTGGAAATATATCACTTTTTAAACCAATGGTAAACTCCCGAAGTTCAAACTTTTCTCCGCAACAACCATAACCTTTTTAACGCTTCCTCGTGTTGCTGCATGACGTCGTCCTCACTTAGTTTTGCGTCGTCGTCAAGGGCAACGTGGAACGCGCCTTTCTCCTTGGACGATGAGCTGCCTATGTATTGCGCCACCTGGTGAAAAATGGGAGAAAAAGTTTGCAAACGGTTTCCAGGAAACTTGAGACAGTCTCGCGGACGTATCGTAGTTATGAGATACGCGAGCGATGTCAGCAGTTTATCTGTGACGCAAATAGGTTGGCGTGAGTCGTTTTCAAAGTCAGGGGGTCGCTAGTTCGATTCCTGTGCCATGGTCCTATACATAATAAAGCTATTGATCGGCTGGTAAGGTACGTAACCTGGGTATGAAACAAACTACGGTTAAAACCAGATTAAGAATACTTTGTCTCCTTGTATTTCTTCTGAGACGTAGCATAGTAGAAAAGCACACGACNACAGATAAAAAGCTGACGCCATTTCTATTTTTTGTACAGAAACCAAGGAATACCACGCTTTTTNAAAAACAGCGAGTGGTTTTCTGCGAAGCTGGTTAAAAATTCATCTTGCAAAATGCTTATGATAGCCCACCACTCTAATTTCTACTGATATAACTCAAAACACTTTGCGAAACACTTTTGCCTTCCTAAGCTTTTCTCTTTGTTCCATTAATCCTATTGCCTGCCATCGGACCCAGGTGTGATTATTGCTCATCGCTGCATGCAGTGTTTCCATTAAATTTTAGAACAGATGGTTTCACGACTACTAAGATAGTTTCTTCTACGGCACGACTGCAACTGCACGCGAGCAACTAAAATATTTTACTAAGTATAACATGAAGCAACACACGCAAATGGGAAAGATTAGTGCTTGTGATGGTCAGCAGCAAACGCAGGTACAGTATTAAATTAGAAACTAACTCAGTCTAGTGCACTAGGCCTTGGCCAAAAAGTAGAACAACCAAATGATGCTTTACCTTTTAACAACTGCCGCTCGCCTTTGTGGTTCAGCGTGGCAGATACATGCCTAGTAATAACGAGGTCTTGGGTTCGATCCTTACCGAAGCCGCGCTTGAGCCAGGGCTGTCGAGCAGGACACCAAGCAATTTTGGATGGCTGGAACCGGAGCCTGAAATTTGGGTTCCAGTTCCACAGGAATAGTTTGTTGGGAAAGCGAGTTGTACAAACATTACAATGGTTTTTAGTTTTCAATGGACCAGACCGTTCCGGAGCTGGAGCCAAAAATCAGGCTCCAGCTCCACAACCGTGCCTTTAACAGATTAATTCCGTTTATTTATTTCTTCCAATGTGCGCCACTGTTTAAGCGCAAGGAGCGATATTTTATTTTTCAGACATTGGGAAACGATTCCCGCATTGCTGTGGGATTCCATCGGGGAGGGACGGCCACCCCTCGTCACCCGCACCCGACGAAAGTCGTCACTGGCAACAATCCGCAGACAAATGCTCTCATTTAACGTGGCAGGAAAAGTTGCGGTCCTTGAATGCGTTTGCGACGTAATATTGATGCAATACAGTTTTTGACCACATGTTTCCCTAAAATTACTGCCTTGCATTGTTCGATTAAGTTGCGTCTTGAACATCACTTGCTTCCACTTTACTTACAAGATACAATATTGTTCACTGTTGTTGCGGCAACCTAAACAGAAGAATTGCCTAAAACAGTATTAAAACAAATTTCAGCTTGATAAAGTTTTGATCAAACGACGTGAGCCATTTGACACGAGAATAAAGTTGACCATTCTATCAAACCCATCCAGAAATTGTTAGCGCGATATAAACGATCAAAAACAAAAGAATTTTTGTAGGAACGTTCTAACCTGTTGTCCTTGTTGCTGAGATGTAGAATCACTGCTCAGTCGACCGTTCTGAAAAATTTTATTCGCATTAGTGATGCAGCTAGGGGGGGCACCCAGGGGGGCTGGTGACGGGTGATAAAACTTTTCTTTAAAAAACGATCTTTTCAGTGCAGAAACAGTGAAAGAATAAAAAATAAAAGAAATAGATCCGAACAACAAAAATGGGAATACATTAACAACACGCACGCACGCATGGAAATAGAAAACAAGGGTCACTGTATAACTACGGTACTATACCTCGAAAGATGATTCGTAGAAACCAACATCTGTACTGGAGGTTGAAGTCGAGACCATCTTAAATACAAATCGAATGTCAGTAAAAATCACAGCAGGGCTAAGAAAAGTATTACCAAAAAAACGCAGGGCGTACTTTACAAAACAACCCCGGTATATTAACGGAAATGACGAAACTAATCACGCAGGTGCTCTTGATCTGTTGCAAGGAGTGCAAAGCATTCAGAGCTAAGACGAGATGTTTGGAACTTTCCCGCGAGAAGTTGAGCAGAGCAGGGTTAACGAAGCAAGCGTCGCGCGCGTTGTCATCGCGACGCCACTGCGAGGCCGCGGTCAACTGCAAACGAACTCACACGCGCCAACTCTGTTATCATTTATAGGACGAAGCATACTAGAGCAACAGCGCATAATTTCGTCAGTTGCTTGAAGGACAAAAATCCTTTATGATGTAGAGATTGTCAGAGCGGATCACTTGATAGCAAGTGCTTTGAACGAATGAGTTTTAATCTTCCAGTCCGGGTTTTTAACATTCAAGACCACCAACAGCACCAGCACCCCCTAACTTACACCCGGGCATCACGAAGCATATTGGGAAGTTTTACAAGATCCAACAAAAGTTTCCATTGCTCACACGATACACAACAGCTCTGTTATCAAAATAACCTGAAAGCAGACACAGTTCGGCTTTGACTGCAGAGTTTGTACTTGGCATGCTGTGCATTAATTACAAAAAAATGCCACGCCTACATTTTAAAAATGCATTCTTAACAAATACGGTAGCAAACAAGTTAAATTTGGCAGATTAAGAGGATTTCGGAAGGTTGAAATCTTCTGAAATTACAAATCGTAGAAAACCCTGACTATAGAATAAAAATTCCTGCGAACTTTAGGGGGCAATTGTCCGCTTCGCCTTCCCGAGTTGCAGACACCAAATTCAATTCGAACCAGAGTAATGGAACCATGGTAAGCAGTCTATTTTTACAGGCTGGACGAACATCGAAGGAGCTTCTGAGCACATCATAGTGTTGGTCAACACACAAAGCATGCAAGAATTCAAATGCGCCCGATCAAAAACATTCTGGAATGTACACCCTGACTGGCATGCTCGGGTTTCGAAATCTTTTATATCATCGGCTGGGAATGAGAAGCACTCTGTGGTTTAGTCCTGATTCATGGACCCTTTAAACGCATTCATGGACCCTTTAAACGCATTCATGGACCCTTTAAACGCATTCATGGACCCTTTAAACGCATTCATGGACCCTTGCGGGTTCGCGGACCTCAAGTTAAGAACCCGTGCTTTGCGTCAGTGGTTGCGCCGCCACGAGGATCTATATTTAAACTGCTACAAGCAAAACAATAAAGACTACTGAAAAAAATAAAAAATCGGGCACTGTGA
>JGI24158J21664_10005054_pt1 | contig 17153 bp, 12 predicted proteins | sample Ectturendosymbi3_FD_21664 | JGI IMG/M metagenome (IMG submission 21664)
AAGAAGTTGATCTTGAAACGTTCTGGGCCGATTACCTTCATGTCTACCCTCTTATCTCAGCTCAGGCTCTTCGGATTCTAATTATGTTTGGATCCACATATCTTTGCGAAGCTGCATTTTCAGCACTGGTTGCTATAAAAACCAAGTACAGGAACAGGCTGGCAGTTGAAGAAGACTTGCGGTGTGCACTTTCTGATATTAAACCGCACATAAAAGATCTAGTAGCCAAGAAACAGTGCCAAGTGTCTCACTGATGTCGTTGATGTGTTAATAAATCTGCAAAACTGCATTTGCTGTTATGCTTATCTAAGGTTAGGGAGGCTTGAAACAATGGACCATTACTTAAGGGAAGCGTGACAAAGAAAAGGTTGAGAACAAGGTAAATATTAGGTACCCGTATGGACCTGTAGGGACCCAAATCAGGTCCCTAAAACGCCTCAACAAAACCCTGGACTTGTGTTTGTTACAAAACCTTAAAATTAAACAAATTCACCAAAAGATACATGAGTTTTTACAATATATCTAAAGTAAGGGGGGCGTGAACCAAGGTAAAATTACTTTAGGGGCGCGTGATGAAGAAAAGGTTAAGAACCACTGCTCTAAGCAAAAATTTGTAAAGTTTTGAAAAAAGAAAAGAAAAAGTGGTCCCACAAATTAAAATGTTCAAGCAGTCATTACAAAAACATAAGGTGCCAAGTCAAGAGGCAAACTCTGAACCATTGACCAAGTAGACTTGAAACCTATCCCGTAGGCTGCCAGATTGACGCCGGTTGAATGACAAACTGGCAGCTTTATGCGAACCACGTCATGTGAGGCGGGATGGTCGAATAAGTTTTGAAACCAAATCCATGGGTGGTTCCGTAGCCACTTCCTAAATAATTGCTACAAACTGTAAAGCAATGCAGGATTGAAGTATTGCAGTATAGTGTTACTATAAGAGTGATAAGAAACTTCTAACAGTAAAATCTAACCAACAACGCAAAATGCTTCTATTATAACATTATCAGTTGCACAACTAAGTACAGCAGTCTTCAGATACAAATGAAGCAGCTACCGATGGTAAGCATAAGACTATCACTGACTGAAACAAATAGCCAATTTTTTTTTAATTGGCCATAATGACCAAACCTGGCAACCCTGTTCCATTCCGTAGTAATTGCTATAGGAAAGAAGAGGCTGCAACCCTACCAATACTTAAAATTTGTTAGGTGTCAGATTAGACGAAAGGTTGTTTTATACACATTTAAAAACACTGTGAGAATTAGCTCACCACAGCTTGTAATTAAGGCTGGTGCCACAACCATANTACNAGATAGTATGAGCTTTTATAGTACCTTATGGAGATTGGAGAACCCCTGTGAGAATTAAAGGCCTTGTTTGACAAATATTCATACATGACAGACAAGAACTTGCCATGTATTTTGAAGTGTGACATCAAAAATAATAACCACCCATGTGCCACTTAGAGTTCCATGTGGAAGACAAGACTTGACTTACAGCAAAATCACTGCATGCACTATGCAGGAAAATGTTGTTGGAAAACCTTGCACATGCAGACATCCTCAATTCCATTAGAGACAGTGAGCAAATATTGATTCTTAAGCATCGACAAGGTCATATTAGGCAGATATATAAAATGACATTCTGTCACAGCTGAAGTAGTCTGTAATCGATGCCAAGCATACACATAAGATTATTTTAACATTGTTAATGCTATGTTTTAAATGACTCTGAGAAATATTCTTTGTGCTTCATAAAAAATATTAGCAATGTCCTACAAAACGTAGCATAAGTCTTTATTTCAAGTTTTCATATAATGTATTTTTTCCACACATGAATATTAAAACAATTGACTTCACAATTTGCTTGTATATCATTCAATGTATATATTTTTGAGATTTTCTATTACATTGGGCCTCTTTTTCATGATACACTGTTATAGTGGTGCAATGATGGCATATATTTTATGACTACTTCAGCATGCATTTGAATATTGTACAATAAGTTTTAAACTTATTTACTTTGTGGTTTATTACAGTTATGTCAGTTAACCTAATATCAAGGCTTCTTTGATGGTATTTCTTTTTCCAAATACAATGTTTTTTTTCTTGCTTTGATTTATACCTGTATGGGATACATAAGCCAACTGATTTTTCACTATGTCCAGTAACGAGTATGATGAAAAAATCAAGCAGCTTTTTGAAGAAGGAGCAAAGTTGGGTGCTTCAGCTTTTACAGAAGGTGATTCTTAGTGTATATAATATATTACTTTAATGCAAAGTTTTATTTTAGATGTGATTTTGAAGCTATTTTCACATGCTATACCAGCAAGAAACAGAACTATTGCATTGGTATTGCACTAGTAACTATGATGAGCTGCTAACTTTCCTGGATTAGTCTTAATTTTCTATACCAAAAACTTTTAGCTGTTTAAAGATTTGTTATTTCCATTTCATAAAACATTAACATAGCTTGGTGTATGGTGTTTCTATATATTAGTTAGTTCTGTACTTATTTCCACTGCTTTGCTTGAGATCATCATACCTTATGATATTGAAGTCTTAATTTCAAATATGTGAGAAATAGCTCTGCTACAACAATGGCCCATCATTTTGATGACGGTAAGTCATTGTGCATGTAATCAAGTGTGAACACATGTACAAGATACATACATGAATGCACGCATAAGTACAAATGAGCAATACACAAGATGTAGTCACCACACACAATGATGTCTAAGCAGAGTTTTGTTGGGGTGATGCAGAGGTTCCCTTAACCACACGTGCTTCGCCCTCCATGAAGGTGTTCTGATCAGGGCTGTGGAGCCGCAACTCAAATTTCAGGCTCTGGCTCCAGCTCCAGGCATCTAAATTTTTTTGGCTCCAGCTCTGGCCCCCACATCTCCAAGTATTTGGCTCTAGCTCCAGAATGATTTGATCCAGTGCAAACTGAAACCATTGTAACATGTTTACAATTGTATTATTGCATCAACATACTTGCAGATGAGGTCATGGGAAAGATATATTGGAAGGATAAAAAGTGCAAAAAAGTATAAGAAGCTCTGATATACACACAGGAATAACCACGGTTGCAGAACTGGAAACCAAATTTCAGGCTCTGGCTTCGACTCCACCACATAAACGTTTTTGACTCAAGCTCCAAGCATCCAAAATTGCTTGGACTCTGGCTCCACAGCCCTGATTCTGATGGTAAGGTAGGCCAAATGACAGACTTCGTGGAGGGTTGTATCTCTCATGTCCGAGTGGACTTTCCAACAGGTTTCTTTGTACCATGCGCCAGGCAAGAACGCTGCAGTACCAATTTACAAGGTCCTTGGTGAGACCTAGCCTAAGGTGAAGTTCCTAACCTACAGTCTGTAATATGTCAGAAGTTGGTTTAATCCTATTGAAATAGTTTGCTGCATAGAGCAAAGCTTGTCCTTCATGTTTTATTTTCAAGGTTAGGTGGTACATTGGTGCTGATTGTTAAGTGGTTATGTTTTGGTCTAAGTTATAGAAATGTTTGATGCAATTAATTTTTCGAAGGCTACGGCTCTACCTGTTGTTGCTCAGGTCTTTCAGATATTCCTGTAGCAGAACAACCACCAAGCATTCGTGAAGTACCTGCTGTGTCTATCGCTCCAGCTTTTGAAAGACCCACGACTAATCCTGCTCATGAGATTGTAGCAGGCAAAACTTCTACAGAAATTCCAGGCTGGAAGAATCGAATTGATGGCATTAATAACAATAGTGGCCATCTTTGGAGCAAGCTAGAAGGCAACAATGATCTTCTTCTTGCACGCTCAAAAAGACCGCCTCAAGTCTTGAACTTGGTCCCAGGCAAAAGTGAAATGTCTGAGTTAGCAAAGTCAAAGATTCACTTGGAAAGTGCTCTCCAAGATTCTCAGGTATGTACTGTGCTTTTTTCTTTTATCTCAGCTTCTCATGGCTACCATTATTCTGCTAAAAATTCTATAGTCTAGATTTAAATTTGAATTTCTGGATTATTTTGGAGCAGTGACTCACAGTCTGTTTTTTTTTGCTGAGTCATTTGTCTCATAATAGTATTAAAACTTGCCAAAGCAGTATTCACTAGTTTATATTTTCAGACTTTATGCCTGAATTGGCATAACTTTTTTCATTCATTAAAAAAAATTCATTCTATACCTGAAAAACACTAGCTCACAGTTGATTCACACTATAGAACTTGAGATTCTTTGTATGAAGCTTTTAAAACCCGGTTGACTTTGCTAAAGTAGGAAAGAAAGTGATAACTAAAAATATGTTGAAATATTGGAGATTCAAAAATTTGATATTGTAGTTGCTATTGGCATCCTCACAATGAAGTGATATGTTTTCTTCATCTCGATGGAAGTTGCAGTTCCTAAAAGCATGTTTGACTGATTAATTTCTTGTCAGCATCAGAATGTATCTACTGCGTTGATTTTCACAAACTGATCTATAACAAGGTACTGATTTTTTCTATATATTAGAGATTTTCACTGGTTTTAAGATTCTACCTTAGGAGCAATGAAACTTTTTTAAAAAAAGATTTTAAGGTTTACCTTAAGAGCAATGAAGTATATTTAAAACTTATTGGCAGAAAGATGACAAGCTTTTGTCACATATTCATATCTGGTGTCATATAGGGTGGTAAATGCGTGCGCTACTCAAGCTGATTTTCAGCTGAGTTTTATGACAAACTTGAGAAGGAACATACAGGTTTTTAAGGTCACCTAGGTGTAAACTAAAGACTGATTAATATTTTATCAGTGAAAAAGGTCAATCTCAAACTAATAGGCATTTTGCAATTAATGAAGTTTTTCCACATATAAATTACCAACACTATGTTCAACAGTTTTTGCCATTCAAAAATTTTGTTTGCTACTCAGTAAGGTTCACCAACTACCACAAAGGTCTGTGACTATGTCTGCAGTCAAGTGAATTAAAGTTTCCTCTTTTGTGTTACATATAACCAAAAAGTGAAAGGTCATAAAATTAAGATGTCTTGCGAAATTCTCGATTTCGTTGAACTCGGTTTCTGTAAGAAGTGTCATGGGTGGTCTGCGGCGCCCACTTCCGCTTGCTTGCTTGCGCCGTGGCCACGCAGCTGTTTTCGCAGTGAATCCGCAGCACCGCGCGTGAACTGCTCCCTTGCGTCTACCCATTACCGCCGAACACAAGGCTTGACAGTCCATAAATACCGTTTTTCAAGTCTTCGATAGTATCCGACCGAACCAAGCCTACCAGCTTTGGTGGCACGTGCTCAACCAACTGTACACCATTTATCCCAGGGGTTCTCAACCGGGGGTAAATTCTACCTATCCTGGGGGTAAATTTAATGATGCTGAAGTTACAATACTTAGTTTTATTAGGAAGCTGGCAAGGGGTAAACGGGAGAAAAAAAGGTTGAGAACCCCTGATTTAGCCGGTCTATGCCCAATATATTCACACTACCAAATTCACTGCTCTCTTTTTGGGCTCCAAAGTAATCTACGAATGCAGATTCCTATTCCTTATCCGCTCTCTTGTTCCAGACAAAGACTTCGATTGCAGTTTCACAAAGCTTTTTCTTTGCAACTGTAAGAAATACATGTCTAATTTTTGCCGCAATTCGTTAGTGAGTTATCCATGAAGCTCTTAGATTTGTATAAGGGGGTGAATTTTCTCCATTACTTCATTGCGAAAGTTGCGTCATATAATGATATTCATCACCATAGCAGTAACTAACTCGTCACCCGAGAAACCGTAAACCGTCTGTCAAACAGAAATCGAGAACATGCTAATAAACATCGCTCGTATTAAGTTTTTGCTGCTCGAGGTGGCAGTTAGGTGCGTTACTGTTTGAAAAATAAATATGTGTTTCTAGATAGGTGGACAAACGCACACTACGTCTGAAAAGAGAAGGTATTTATTATTTCTTTCGATCGTCACTGCAAAGCCAAACTTGACTCTGTAGAATTTATTGATGAAATTCAGCATAACAGTTAGATGCATCTTGTAAATTAAACGCGACAGTATAGATATGCTAATCTCTATTTTATTTCGTATTTTGTAATGCTTAGTCCGAAACATTGCATGGGTTTACTTTTAAGGTCTGCTTTGTGTTGAAAAGAAAGCGACGCTGGCGAAGAAGGCCAAATAAAGTTTGTACAGTGAGAAAGCGTCTAACCCACCCACAGATCACAGTTAGTGTTTCTCAGTTTTTTGCTGCATACCGGCAAAGTTTTTTGTCAAACGTGGTGGCTTTTTACGGTCAGGAACTAATGCATCGTTCTTGATAAGCGTAAACCATTCGTTGATCGACATTAACTGAAGTTTGCATGGATGTAGGTGGCGGACCGGAAGAACCTGCTTGGCCTCATGTGTCAAAGCCCTCGTGCTGTCCTCAATGCTCCGGCAGTTTGAGCACCCCGCAGCGTGACTTTAAGCTGCGTTGCCGCCACAAATATCAAGTAGCTCCAGCCAGTACCGGTCACAGGCTAATTTGGTGGGGGGGATGCGATAACGATTTGCAATGAACTCAACGCTTCACAGGACCGTATTGCGTAAATCAATCACTTTCGCATACGTACATTTACGAGGAAACAAGTCTAAGCTTGGTTTAGATTTTAGAAGAAGCTTGAGTAATACAACTGGTCAAACTTTGACACTGCACCACTACGGAACCAACAAGCAATGTGGCAGATACCAACGATCTGACGTAGCCACTAGCGTCGGCGCAGGTACATTGAGGACTCGAGATAAAAAGTTCACGTGACGACATAATACTTATTCTCATTGTAGGTTACGTTTGTTACAGCACAATTACCGGTGGCAGTAGCCAGCATAGTGCAGTAGCGCTGTTTACCTTGTATGTTGCAGCAAGTGAGCGTAGTTACTTGGATCCAGGGCCGTCGCCAGCGGGGGGACAGTGGTGCCCGCTCCCCATTTAAAATATGTGCCCCCCATTTCATGTTTGGACCCCAGTTGCTGCATAAATCCAATATTTGTTTGAAAAATGCGACCCCCTTGTGCTTTCTGGTCCCCCTGCTGTGAAATCTTAGCGACGGGGCTGCTTGGATGCGGTTTACATCAGTGCTCTTCAAATGGGGAACCTTATAGTTTTTAATTGTCGTTTGGAATAGTCTGCGACACTCATAGTGATTTGTTATTGCAGGTAATTTTGATGAAATATTAACAAGAAGTGGGTTGATTCTATTTATTTTGCAACCGAAATTTAGAGAACGGAAAGAAACAAACAATCCGTAATGAGTGAAAGCACGAAAGTAACGAAAAACCGAAAGCGAGAAAGCACGATAATTCATGGGCGTCGGCAGAAGTTTTTCCAGGGGGGCAACGTCGACATTTTGTTCATCATTTTCAAATTGGTGACAATCAGTGTTCCTCTAAGATAATTTTACACTAAGCAAATCTTTGTTTCAGTGAGCATGATAAATTACTTTAGGGCTGGGTAAGCGGAGTTTTCATTGAATTACAAAGTTTGTGANATATATAATAAATATACAATCTTATCAAAATACNAATAAAATACACATTTCATTCAAATAGCTCCTTGTTTTCGGTGCAGTTTCCATTGCTTTCGAATGTTGCAAGTGNGCGAGAATGAGATTTCACTGCGCAACAGTTCTGGTGGTCCNGAGTATTTGCGCACCTTAGAGGGAACATTTCTGACGATGCAATGCAAATGGACTTTCACAAAACACTTAATCTTTACTACACTACAAAAAATGCCCCGTGTTACGGTAACCATCACAAAAAAAAACGCTTCGTTGTCAGCAATAGCCAGAGATATTAGTATTACGACAATTTACACAATAGGTTGTTTGCAGATTTTCAACGCAGGGCACTTCTTTTCAAGTATGCATTGCCATGATCTGCAAAGAAAGAAGCACTGCATTGCCATGGTTTTCAACGAAACCACAAATTATGACTATATTTTACTTAGCAAGTAGGGCCGCACAGGCCCATTAACCAGGGGGCGAAGCCTCCCCTAGAAAAATCTGCTGGACATAATTTAAAAGTATTGGACACAGTTCAAAAAATTTTGACCCCTCAGAAAATTCTTCGCCCCTCCTGGCATCCCAAGCTAGTTACGGGCCTGGGGCCGCACCCAGCTGATATATGCAACTGAACTAACAACTGAACATGTTTTTGAAAATTTCGGGGGAATTGCCCGGTTGCTCTCCCCCAGATTGCGGGATCAGCTGGCAAGACTTGTCAGCATCACTTTACGGTGGTTCTCAAATCTTCATGAGCTGCGGGTCCCCTTCAAAGGACTCTCAACACTTGTGGCCCCCTGCTCATCAATCAAAATACGTAGTTTTGGCATCTGCCTCTGCTCGTGGCCCCAAGAGAACCGCTCCGTGACCTCCAAGGGGGGCTGAGGGCCCCGTTTGAGAAACCCTGTCTTAGAAACAAGAGCTGCAAACGGCTGGGATGTCGTCCAAAGCGTTCAATAAAGCCTTGCTACGCAAACCGGACAATTAAGTAGACCTGTATGTTGACATGACTAGAAACAAACTTACTAGAATTGGAACACCACGCAGGTTTTGCAAAATTGACCAGATGAATTATGAAAATTCGCCACAGCAAATATAGCTTTGCACTCAGTATTCACTCAGATGTCAGAACTAAACCTTAACGACTAAGACGTAGTCCCACAAGCCTGCATAGATGTATTCTAACAAGTCAGGTGACTTTATACTGCATGAAAAGAGGCCTGAATAAGTGTAGTTTGACACTCAGGCGCGTTGGTCACACTCGCACAAATGGATTTTTCAAACTTATGGAAGCATTGCTAAAGACTCACTCATGCTTCTTTTCACGAAGTATAAATGTACGTGGCTTACCGCTATCAGCACGTCACTGTCTCGCTGCATTACCTGCCAAGATGTGTGCGTTCAACAGTTTCATGCAACAAAACGCCTGCTACCATAATACAAAGTGAACCTTTGCAGGTTTGTTGCCATGGTATTATTGCGCAATAAAGACCAACAGTAGAACAATCCGCTCCCGACTTTAACAACCCACCGCTGCAGCCAAAGGAGGGGCGTGAGTGAACTGCAAGCTCATCACTGCATGACACTATAACTGTGAACCTGACTCTTCTGCAGTGTGAGTTTCATGCCGGCAAAAAAACTTTCATTGCAAAAATTAAATCAATTAATCGGAATTAAGATGCCGACTTAGGTTTTTCCAGAAATCTTTAGTTCTTCATCCCAAATTCCAGGGGAAAATGGTCGTTTTGCTCCCCCCCCTGTGGACGCCCATGCGATCATTGACTATTTTATATCAGGTTCCATAAACAAGGTTGCCTCATCTAATGAAACGAAGAAACGTTTTTATTGTTAGCATAAGTTAATTTTTAGCATCTTTAGCGAGTAATGTGCAGTGCGAAAATACTTTTGGCGATGATTTTCAATGAAAGCAAGTGCCATGTCAACACCTCTTTAGGTCTGCATCCCCCCTGTATCCGCGCCTGGCTCTAGCATTACTGGGGTAGTAGCCGTCACCTAAGCTTCAGGTTCTGCGCTCCACTGCTGAGACCACAAATGCTAAATCGGTGTCGTCAGGAACTTTCATAAAGGAATGCAAAGTAAAATTATAAAGATCGCCGCCATCGTACAGCGCCTCCTCTCCTTTGTATGCATTTGCCCTTGTCGACTTATACGCTAGTGCTCAATTCGGATGCAGCTAAGTGGCGTGCACATTCGGAATGCAACAAAAATTGTAATACCAGCGCAACATAATTCAAAAAGGCGATGAAAAATCATCGCACAGCGCCACCTATCCCTTGTATTAAGTAAAAATAAAACCAAAGCAGGTAATGAACCTTATTTATGATAAGATATAATGATTCTGAAGAATATGTGGTAATGATTCAGCAGAGAATTTGCATCGAGCATTTCTACAAGTATTGCAACGTGGGGTGTGGAATAAAATTATCCTTTCAGTATCAAGTTGAATACCTTCACCGGAAATTAGAAGAGAGCAAGGAGACGGCAAAGAAGCAAAAAGAGCATTTTCGCGGAGCAATAGAACAATTACAAAATAAGCTGCAAGACACCCTGGCTGGGAGAAAACAACTTCTCGACCTTCGTAGTCGTGAAATGCAGGAACAAGAAGAAATGATTCACAAACTTCAGGTGATGTCATTTCCACACTCTTTTCCTCTGGGAAGGGTCCCTGGGACAACAGCCCTAGGAGGAATCGAAATGCCTCACGGTTTTCAGTTAGTTCTGATGGCTCCAACCCAAGCGCGGACCCCAAACAAGGTTGGAGATGTAATCACGCCACATGGCCCTAGGTCTACCTCTGGGCCGCTTTCCCGTGGGTGTAGCTCCAGAGCAATATTCGCAAAGATTTCAATAAATCATTCCCAGTCTTTTCTTAAACTTACAAAAAGTCCTTGCTGGAATAAGTGATGCTGTAGTATACCTATATTCGATGCTTTTACGATATGTTGAATAGTTCTTTGAATTTTTGCTTTTGTGCTCCAATTCTGTTTCAGTAATAACGATTAACCTTTTACCACGACCTATGTATACTACTATTTTAAGACTCGACTGTCGTCATTATGTACTTTTAATTGTACTTTGTTAATGCTAGGTTTTTGGGCAGGGTCTCAACATCAAGTTTTTCCGAGGGCCAAATGGGGGGCTTATAAAGTCACCCAAGGCTGACGCATCAATGGCGGTATACCTAAACCTTATCGGCAACAGCTTTTACATCTTGTTTCCCAGGAAAGGTATCATGAGTTATAAGGAAATCATTTCCAGCCGTCTGTACGTTCGTTCGAAAGGAACTTGTCCGCTCGCTAGTCGGGCACTTTTAAACATCGGGTGATAAACTGAATAACACAAATGTTAATTGTTTGAAAATTCCCCAAACAAATCGTGGTCTGCACAAAATGTCCTCGCAGGGCACGTTTGAGACCCCTGTTTTAGGGTGAGAATGCTGTTGATCCAACGTTTTGTCTGTTGGGTTTGGTGTTGATACTGTCCGTCACCAATGTGATCGTGCTTACCTGAGTGGATTCAGATGTTTTGATGGGTGTTGCATGTTGAGTATGTCGTGGTGGCGCTCTTTTGTATGGAGCTGTGATGTTGCATCAACGTAGTGGTTACTGTTCAATGACTACTTATTTGCAAGTTTCTGGTTAAACTGACACAGTCGGTTTTACCTGATCTAGTTGGTTTTAACTGATCTGAAACTTGGCAATATGAACTTCCTCTACCTTTCCAATATTTATGCCGTATTATCAAATATTTACGAGTTACTTTTCCTTTTGGCTAAGTGGTATTATTGAATTGTTCTAAATTGCACTGCTTGTTATTAAACCTTACCTAAGATAATCGGTTGTTATTGCTGATGCTATTGTTGCTTTTCCTTGTCTTTTGTTTACATGTTTGCGTTATTTATTTAATTATTCTGAAGGGTTTGATTCAATGATCTTGCAGCCCCTCGACCCCATAATAAACTATCACTCTGCCGCTTCTATTTGAGGTAGCACTCCTTCCGACATTACCCAAGATTCGTGACCATAGTTGAGAATCGGAGCAAAACCTGATTCAAAAACTGAAAGCTTTGCAGTGTTTGAAAGTTCACATTTTTTTCACTAAAGACCGATAAAGATCACGCAGAACTGCATTTACTTTACCAATCCTTGTGTCTGTCTCCTTGTTCCACCTTTCGTCACTCGTGAATTCCACCCCAACGTACTTGAGCTTTTCTACCTGCTGCAGTGTATTGCCGCTTACTTGCAGCGTGCCCTGACTTGGGTTTCTGGCGAGACATAATACCTCGGCCTTTTTAGTACTGATTTTCGTTCTGATTTGGTCGCACGCAGCTGAAAACCATTCAAGTGCATGTTGAAAACTGTTTAGAAGATGCAACAGGACTAAATTGTTCGCAAAAAGCACAGTTCATCCTGCAACTTCCAACAGTGACACGTTCGTTGTAGGGGATTGGTGATAGTACACACCCTTGTCGGAGCCCAACACCCACAGTGAACGGCTGTGATTTAACTCCGTCGACGCGGTCACTGACGTCTGAACAGGAATACAATGACTAGTAACAGGCGGCCCAAGCCTTTTGATAGCACATATGTCAAAAGACGAAGAGTTTCGGTATAACACAAGTAGCTTTTATTAGTACTGCGTTTGTCATGTGCTATGATGGCATAGATACACTAAGTAGAAATTGGCATGCATACGTATCTTGTGTCTTTAAACCCCGATTAGATCAGCTGTTCGATAAGTGGAACATGTAGTTTGTAGGTTTATCTTCGTTAAAATTGTAAAACTTTTGTAAAAGGCGAATGTAGATGACGTTAACCTTTCGTTAACCAGAACTGAAAATACTGTACCTGTAAAAGCAAGCCCAATATATTTTGCTCTGCCAAGAGCCACACACCGACAGACACCACTTGGTCTTGATCCACCTCAGTGATACGCGATTGTTCCATTTCTATGCTTTACGCTACGAAAACAAGTGAAATAGCGGAGGACAAGGAAATAAAAACTGACCAGATATTACAACCTGCTCACGAAACAAGCCTTGATGGCCGAGTCTCTCGGCCATCCCAGCCGGATGTCTACCCAGCCCTATCATGCATCTCGTTTCGGATATTGCGAGTCGAGATTGGGCATTCCGCTAATCACTACTTAAACCGGCTTGTGGTTCGCGAAACCACATGTCGTTTTTTGGGCAGTTTCCGCTTTGCAATGTCATATCAAGTTTTACAGTGCCTTGCGTATCGAAAACGCTGTAATGCCTTGTGAACCGTTAAATAGCTATGTCTTGGGATGTCATTCGGTTACAGCAAAGCCAGTTAAATTTATCTAACTTAGTTGTGCACAACCTGCGGCCGCACAGTCGCTTACGATCGTGAATAATAACTTGTAGGCGGCCGTGCACATGTACAACAAAATGTAAGTTATGGCGAACATGCACTGATAAAAACTCTTTGGTTACTGTATACGGATATTTCGCTTATGAAACTGGTCTATAGATTAGGATCAAACGCAGGGTTTCTGCATTACTGGCCATTAATGCGATGTTTTGCAAACTGTGCTTGATTAAATTCATTGGAAGGTTTGACGTTTCGCAACATATTTAGGAACGAGTAAATGGGATATTATCAGATAAAACCTATTCCTATATAATTCATAAAAGATAACTTGATCTACTGTGGCCGGCAATAACGAAAATGTTGTGCCCTCCTGACTGTTTAAGCTAAATGGTTCACTTTGAAACGACTACACTGTGTATTTTAATGCGTTTGCAGTTGAATCTACGCGTAGTGCAATTTCAATTTTTTTTGCATTGAGATTTGGTGTTGAATATCATTTGTGATTTGCAAGCTTACGTTTTATAGTTTCAACTAACAATTTTCATTAATTAAACACTTCGTGCGTAAAATCGTGAAGGTTACTTTGAAAGATCTGGCAGCTTCGAATCAAATGCAAGAGCAAGCGTTACTTGATGCACATGAGAGGATGGAAATCATGCAGAGCAGGAACGTGGCCAGTGAACAAGCACTGACACAGATCCGCACCATTTTGAGCGCCGCTTGTAATAAGGAGAAACGCAATTTCAGCTCTTCAAGGTGCGATTGAAAGATCGGTAAAAAACGAGCCGTTATTTTTTGTTAAATCTACAGGTGACCTAGATTTTTTCGTAAGAAGTAGGCAAGGTACTGATTTTAGAAAGTATAATCACCAGGCCCGTAACCAGGGAGGGCGAAGCCCCACCTGGAAAAAAGTGTTGGAAATAGTTTAAAAAATTTGGGCCCTCTCAGAAAACTCTTCGTCCCCCTGGTGTCCCAAGCTGGTTACGGGCCTGATAATCATGCTTACTGTTAAATTTTGCAAATTTGGATGTCGTAAAGAAATATTAATTTTTAATCAACGAAAATGTGCCAGCAGTAGGTTACGGCAAATTTTACATAACTCGTATGCCATATCGCTCTGGATCATTGCTTTCGAATATGGGGTCATCTACAATTAGGAACGATATTCATCTTTTCAAATATCAATATGGGCTCAAAGCTGTTTTTGCGTCTAAATTGAAAACCAAAATGCTTAAATACATTATTGCTCGGATCCGCAGTTCTGTGGCAGTGATAACTTTTTCATGGAATATTTTAAAAGTCGTGCTCAAAGTTCGTCAGGGTGGCAAAACCTCCAGGATGATCTCTTTGAGAAAATTGCGAATCGAGCCCGCGCAAGGATTACAGTCGGCATGTTGCCCACTAAACTTAGCATCCTCAGAGAGTCTCAAGGAAAGGCGTGGCCAATACGTTAAGGCCGGATTCAGCCACAGGGGCTACCACAGTGGGGCAACATCTTCCACCTACCTTGCTGCTTTGCATGGTGTAAGAGCCGTCTGCTCTTAGACTATTTGATCCATAGCTGGAACCCTGCCAGGTGGCCCACTCCTAGCCAGAGTGGATCTGGGAATGATGACTAAGGGTGTTCCAGTTGCCCCAAAACTGCAGATTCCACGCCCATTATCTGTTGCAGTTAGCGTTATAGCCGTGACTTGCACGTGTTCAACAAGACACGAACGACTGCATCTTGCAGACGTTAACTGAACATTTTATTTTACGTTCGACGTTCCGTTCGCAGCGGGGTCGACATGGATGCACTGGTGTCTGAATTGGTCCCTGACGTTTTGGCTCGAAATGTTGAAAACTTCCTCACGTCGTTGCAAGCGGATGCAGATTCGCTGAGAAACAGGGTTCTGCAGCTTGAATCGGAGATAAACGCGTCTAAACAGGTACGTTATCTCAAATGCACCTTCCGTATGATATTAAGTTGTGTAGTAGTTACTGGGTTTCAGCCATTGGCTAACGGACACCTTGCGAGGAGTTGCTTTGAGCAATTTTTGTCTTCGAATAACATTTCTCGACTTTTTGTCAGGATTTCCATCTGTTAGTGTGCTGCAGCTTCGAACATCAGTTTCTTGTGTATTTCTTTAGACCCATGCTGCAGAGCAGATGCTGGCGAGCAGTGAGGCCGCAGACGCTTTGAAAGTAGTTCAAGTCAAGTTCAATAATACTATTGCAGAAGAAAGGGCCAGATGCGATGCTGCTGAAAAGAAAGTAAGATGATGATTTACAAGTTTTCCATTGTATTTGAATAAGAGAAAAGGATGCCTACTCAATAGGCGAAAAATACACACTCTGTTAACATCGTAGTGTCTGATTCTTGACTCTGAAAGATTCTTCTCGATAGATAGTGTTGCAAGTTATAGATCTGCAAAATATGTGACTGACCACGTCATGTTTACTGTCCTGAAACACTGTGGAATCTTCTCTACTATATGGGATATTTGTAGAAAGAATGCTGTTATTATGATGAATTTCTTGTTGGTTGCGATGTGCTCTTTTATCAATTCTCCACACATGTCGAGTAGTTGATGGTTGTGTCAATATTAGTTATTTTCCGCCGGTTCGACTTGTGCCGAATGCTTCTGAACGAGCTGCCTAAATTTTTTCTCTAGACAGCTGCTGTTAGTCTCCATATTTGTAGTCGTTTTCCACTGTAGACTGCCAATGCCGTATCACGATCTTTTCCTTTAGGGGCAAACTTGCGTTTCAAGTTGAACTAATCGTAGTGCACGCTTCACCCGTCTGGAGGGATTAATAAATGTTATCGAAGAAATTTCGAGTGGGTTCACCTTTGACCACTTGTTCGAAAAAGTCGTTTGGCAAATGAACAAGTTTTGCGTATCCAAAGGTTGTTGAGCAAACATTACGCCTGAATAAAGTGGAAGAAGAACGTGACTCTCAGATCCGATTGGTTGCTGACAATCAAGAGCAGATTACTCTTCTTAACAAGCAAGTTGATGAGGTATGTAGTATATTGGATTGTTGCAGTATTTGGCTGTCTGTAGCTTTTGTACAAGTTATGAATGGCAGCTTGTGTATTCTCAACGGGCTATTCAAATTTTATCTGCATTAAGTGCAGTTTTTTTTCACAAACTGTTCCGTTTTCAAACGCAGTAGTAGATCATAGCGTACGAACGTGGACGTGCGGTAATTTGCGCACGTTCTCAGAAAGTGGCGATTCACTTTTAAATCAAAATTTACATCCATAGTTGTGTCGTTCACAGACTCCAGGCACATTCCGGTAGTTGGGGATTTTACTCGACGAACTTTATTGGTGGAACGTTAAGCTGCACTTTATATTTTGTCGTTCGCAGGTTGCGTATTTGGTCGACTATTTACATCAATTATTTACGAACAAGTTGCTTGCGTTGTTTTTTCCGAATCAAAGATAGTTCTGAGTGAAATCGAAGTTATTAAAAAACTTCGAACTGAAAGCGAATGACATGCTAACCAAAAGCAACGATGAAGTGATTTACGGTATTTCCGACATATCTATTTACTGAAATACATAAAAGAATCCTGACAACAGTGTGATTTTCGTTGAAAATCTACAAGCGTTCTTCTCACCAGTTTCCAGCGCGTGAAGTTAGGGGACATTATCAGTACAGGAGGAATTTTTCTCGTCCGCTCCACCACTGGTTCTTCTTTCGTTTGAGCGAGTTCTTCTTTTATCCACTGCTTGACCGCGCTAGATTCGGGGCAGGTGTTGAGCAGCCATTCGGTTATCTCATCGCCCAGAACCGTCAGGCCGTGCAATCCATGGGGAGGTCGATGAATTGGACATTGGATGGCGACATGATCGACTGTTTGTCCTTCTGCGCCACACTAACAGGTCGCAGAGGAAGCCATACCCCATTTGTACAAGCAGGAGCGGAAACGTCCGACACCGGTGCAGAGGCGGTTCAGCTGGACCCAGGCTCTTCTTGGGAGCGTCAATCCGGGGGTGTGTGCACCGGTGTCTGGAATTAAAGTGCGGAGTCTTGTGAGGTTGTCCGCCCACTCCGCGTTCCATTGATGATCCGCCCACTGTGCCGCACGTATGTTGCTGTTGTCAGAGAAGCTGATCAGTTGCTGTGCGGCGGGTACAAATGGGTGTCTCGACTTAAGGCGCCGTGCAACAGCACTCGATGGACGGGTGAGCGCTGAATGGAACAGATGTCCAGGCTCCATGGCACGGCGTCCTAGAGATAGTGTGGCTCCATTGCGACGAAGCTCAGCAGGTTGGATGCTTGCGAGGATGGGAAGGTTGTCCGCTG
>JGI24158J21664_10005055_pt1 | contig 17151 bp, 6 predicted proteins | sample Ectturendosymbi3_FD_21664 | JGI IMG/M metagenome (IMG submission 21664)
TTGTACAGTGTCTGGTCAGCTTGTTTGCATTCTGTAGCATGTCCACATGGTAAATTTTCAAATAAGCATAGGCTATATATAGTAGGCTAGGTGTAGTTTCAATCTTTTTCATTCTTGTGTGTGCTCAAAGCTGCTAGTGCTAACATGTCGGAAAGAAAAGTTCTTAATGTAAGTGTTTGAAATTTAATTTTGACATTTTTGGTATGAAAATTAACGTAGTTGGTATATCTTGATTTATTTGCTTGTGTTTTTGAAGAAAACTATTGAATAGTGCAGATGGATTAAAGCATGTTGCTTGTCTTACTCTTTGTTGATTTTTGTTTGATATTTTCTCATTTAATTTTTAAGCAGCGCTGTCACTGGCAACTGTGTTGTAAACCCTACTAGTATTCAAAGCCTTTCAGTACTTGTGCTTGACATGTAAATTATTATGCCTGCATGACATAAAAACCAGATTATTCTGTGTGTCATTGGACTATTGCAGCTCCACATAAAAGACAACATTTGCATTGGTAAAAGTGCAGCATCAGCATGCAGATAATTGTGTTGGATCACCTTTAATGTGCAAAAATGCTTAATTTCACTTCAGCTTATAAGCAAGTTTGTTAAAAGGAAGTGGCTACGAAACCACCCATGGATCTTCCTGTTTCAAAACTTATTCGACCATCTGCCTCACATGATGCGGTTCGAATGAAGCAGTCTGAGTTTGTCAATCAACCAGCATTGATCTGGCAGCCTACCAGTACTAGTTAGGTTCCAACTTCCAAGTCTACCAAGTCAATGGTTCAGGGTTCGCCTCTAAACTTAGCACCTTACGTTTTCGTAATAGTGACTGCTTGCACGTTTTAATTCATGGGACCAGTTTTTCTTTACTTTTTTCAAAACTTTTCAAACTTTTGCTTTAGGGGTTAGCATTAGTAGGTTAGTGTTCAGTTAACTTAGGGTTAGCTTAGCTTAGGGTTAGCATTAGTTAAGTTAGCATTAGGTTAGTATTAGCTTAGGGTTAGGTTACAGTTAGGTTTGTGTTAGCTTAGTGTTAGGGCTACGGTTAAGGTTAGGTTTTCCTTTTGTGTTTACTATGTTTCTACAAAGCCTGCTGCATTCTCCTTGTGCGTTACTATCACGTTTCAGGAGATGGTTGAATAAGGTTTCAAGTTGAATAAGGTTTCAGATCCATCGATGGTTCTGTAGCCACTGCCTTGTTAAAAACCTAAGATTTTCATGAAATCCAACCCATGATGTAAACGAAACATGAAAACCTGTTTTTTAATAGTTTACTTTATATTTACTTGAATATAAAAAGTATCTTGATTGTAAATGGTGTATAAACTATATAGTAATTGTATTTGAAATAATAAAGATCCTTCATTTTCAAAAACGGTCAATTTTTAGTTGAATACCAAATCAGAAAATAACGATAATAAACATGTTGGGTTGGTGAATTCATTACGATGCACTAACAATGAACATATGCATGAAACCTGTTAGAGGTGAGTATTTACAAAGTTATATGCAATGAAAATGTTACCTCATATAACGTAGGTCTACTTCCACCAACCATGCACAGCCATAACATGGCGGTGGCAATGCACATGAGAACTGCTGAGCCATTGCATTATTCAGGTTAAATCCCAACTGTGAACCCTAATCCAAAACGCTATAACCCTAAAACCTCAATCTTAAATCCCTAACCCTAAAGCCATAAAACCCTAACCTTAAAACCTTTCTCTATGTTTAGTGCTGAACCTAAACGTTAGCAAAATCTTCGCCTTGTTCTCCCTATTTCCCTACATTTATTTTTTAACCTAAACATTGGGAAAATCTTCGCCTTGCTCTCCCTATTTCCCTACATTTAGTGCTGAACCTAAACGTTGGGAAAATCTTCGCTTTGCCCTCCCTATTTCCCTACATTTAGTGCTGACACTAAAAGTAGGTAAGTTTGAAGTAAGTTTTATGAAGCACTTCCCTACGTCCGTTTTTCCGTACAATTAGGGTTGACCTAAAACAATGCGTCCATTCTATAGATGCAATCACTGAGCGCTTATCACGTTACATTGCTGCCATGGCAGGTGAGGTGGTTTCAAGGTAGGGTACCTTATGCAAGGTGAAATTTTCATTGTGCATAACTTCGTAAATACTCACCTCCGATGGCTTTCGTGCATATGTTTGTTATCAATGCATTGCAATGAATCCACCAACATGTTCATTACCATTATATGCTGATTTGGTGTTCAACTAAAGTTTGACTGCAGAAACTGCATGTTGTGAAAATGTTTTTAATAATGCTTATAAAAATGAATGGATTAAACAATTTTTTTAATTGATGATAAATTTACACAGTATAAACAAATGGGAGTGAACATAGCCGTGCATAACTGTGCTTCAATAACTTTTTTGGCAGTATCATTGCATAACCAGACAATTCAACTGATGTTGACTAGTGTTTTGTGATCAACTCGCCTGCCTACTAATCAGTGCTTGTGCTTCACTATGTGATCATCAGCATGCACCGATAGTCAGAATGAGAGTACTGGTAAAACATAGTATCAGTCAGTGACTGTTGCCTCATACTAGCATGTCTCATGAATAAACTTGTGTATGCTGAATGCTTTGAAACACGTCATTGACACAAAATATTGTGGGTTTTTTAACTAATTAATCAAAAATTGTACTGGCTTGTCACTAAACTGAAAATTACAAAGATTATAAGCATAATGAAATATTTTTTCTTAGATTCAAGTTTTGAAATACCACAGAAGAAAAATGAGAACAGTCTAATCTTCACACAAAGCATTTTACTAGGAAATCGATTTTGTGTCAAGTACACATTTTCAATCCTGTAATTGTAAGCAGAAACTTACAGGTGAAATGATGAAAACCAAAGCAAGAATTCTGTGGTTTCAAACACACACTACGTCATTAAAAAAACATGGACTTTTGATAATAGCATACACCATGACTATGACACTGCTATTACTGAACTAAAAGATTAATATGCTTTCATAACTGAATTGAAAAACTTAGCTGTCATCAATTATAGAGCAAACACAGTTACAGGTTTTGAAAAAGAATAAAAAGGGTGTCTGATATGTATAAGAGAATGTGCCAAAGGTTTGATTCCGTTTTATGCTATACCATTTTCAAATAATTCTGTAACTAACCTGACCTGGCAACAGAGTACAGATACGTAATGAAGTTGCCAAATCAGAAAGCAACTTCTTGCAGTTCATAAATGCGATTGAATTATTGTGATTTATGCCTTGTCTTATTTTCAAACTTATGATGTGCCATACTAATCGTACATGCCTTGTGTTGTGTTTTCTTGACTTACACAAATAATTTAATTTGTTACAGAAATATTATCCTCCTGATTATGACCCGTCAAAAATCCCAAAACTAAAACGGTCTAAAGATCGGCAATATGTTATTCGAGTTATGGCTCCTTTCAACATGAGGTAAGCATAGGCTGATTAGCACCTTCAGTGCTGCTCGATTTAACTTTAACACGTTGGGAGCCAGCACTCGTACTTTGGAATCATGCATTGAGCGGCTAATTTCATGCCACTTTGCAACTCTGTAATTCACCAGTCAATTGTGCTAGAGAGCTATTGAAACTCTCAAACGACTTGGTGGTGAGTATTTTAGTTCACAATGAGAAGAAATTTTTGGTTTTGGGTTTCAGGTTTTTTGTGGATGATGTCATAAGGGGAGTAGGTTTTTGGTCATTTTGGCTCAGGTAGCCTGACCGTGGGCCCAACTGCTAGATGGAAGTAGTTCGCTCAAGTTTTTATTGAAAACTAGGCTAAAATCTTCATCTTTTGAGCCTTTGATCAGCTTTCTAGCATTTCTAGTTCAAGAGTTAGGGTAAATTAGCAATTGATGTAAAATTACAAATTTTATGTTTTTTTGGCTATTACTTTTTTTTCTATTTTTAAAAAATTTGGAAGTTTTATATTTTTTTTGTTGGTGATGTCATAATAAGGGTAGGTTTAGGCATTTTTAACCCAGGTTACCTGGACCTGGGTGCCAACACTAAGAACCTATTTTTTGACTCAAGTTTATAGTGGAAGCTAGGCTATAATATGAGTCTTTACAGCCTTTGATTAGCCATCTACCATTTGTGGTTCAAAAGTGATGGCCAAAAAATCAATAATTACTTAATTAATTTGGGCATTAATTAATTTGTTGTTTTTGGGCCATAAGTTTTGAACCAAAATTGCCAAAAAAACAATCAAGGACTAAAGATTCAGATTATAGCCTAGTTTACATTAAAAACTTGAGTCAAAAAATAGGCTCTTGGCATTGGCACACAAGGCCTGGTAACCTGGGTGGAAAATGCTTAAAACTACCTTTATTATGCCATCACCCATAAAAAAACTGCAATCCAAAGCTAACCAATTAAAAAAAATCCAAAGTAGAAGACTTGCTGCATCATTTAAGGGTTTGAACAGCTCTCTAGCTCAATCGGTTGGCGAGCTATGGAGTTGCAAAGTGATGCAAAGATAGTGGCTCACACATGATTTTTAAGTATGAATATATCGTGCACCAGGGCTGAACGTGTTAACTCATTGTGTTTGTATTTGAATGACTCTGCCATGTGATATTGAATAGTTACACCAACAGAAGATCACTCAACCACTGATAATAGGTGGTTGCCACAGCTTAGGCTAATCTCTGCTAGTTGGATGAGACCACAAAANCTAAAATAGTGTCGTATGTGGATTGGGTGCTTTTTTGTCATTTAGTCTTTTTTGGTTCTGCAAGAAATAACANTTTCGATCTCTTTGCTTTTTATGTGCTTTGTCACAGGTAAGATAATATTGTGCAATACGTTGCACTTGATGAAGCAGAGTCTTTTGTCATGATTTAATTTTTTTTTCAAATTATGTGTCGTTAAAAAAAGTTTGCTTAAATTTTGATTACATATGATTTACTGTATTACATATTTTACTTTCCAGGTGCAAAACATGTGGAAATTACATATACAAAGGAACAAAATTCAATGCTCGAATGGAAACTGTGCAAGGAGAAGACTATTTGGGACTAAGAATTTACAGATTTTACATCAAATGCACAAAGTGTGTTGCTGAAATAACCTTTAAGGTATAGTGCATGTGATGAACTCCAGTGTACATGTTTGAGGGTGTAGTGTTAAACTGCTTATAAGCTGGGTTTTTTGTCGCTGAGACATTTTGGTCATTTGTCCCATAATATAATATTAAAACTCGCCGTAACAGTATTCACTAGTCTATATTTTCGGACATTATGACTGAATTGACTTAATTTTTTTCGGTCATTTAAAAAAATCCAGTCTGTGACTGAAAAATGACTGAAAAAATAAACCTAGCTTATATGTACAAATCATAGATTCTATTTCTTCATGTTGTGAGATGCATCTCTTTCAGTGAAATACTGAAACGATGAGCTTTTGCTAAGATATATTTTTTGTAAATTTTTTTCTGCTGTGTGTTATTTTATGTTTTGCTGTTATCCTCTTTGGTTATTGGCACAATTTTCTTTGATGCTGACTCACCTATTTGGCATGGAAGACGTTAAACTTGACCAAGCTGTTGCTGCACTTAAGCACAGTAGTAGTGGGTGTAAAATTACCTGAAAGTGTTCTTAGGTCACTTAGTATAATTTTTTTGGTTTTCTTGTATTTGTTTGTTGATGCTGTGCTTTGATAATATGTTTGTGCGTCTTTACTGCTGTTATTACCAGCAGGATTTGATGACAGGGGACTAAAGAAATGAGCTATTAATGTGTTATTTCCATTTATAGTTGTCACACGCTTTTTGCATTAATATTCAACTTGGGATTAAAAATTATTACCTTTGTCTCAAAGCATATTCAGATGTGCCGTAATGGTGGAAACGTTTATCAAATGACAAATTTGATTGCTTTTGATCAGCTGTTATGACTGATGTGTTCACTAGAGCATCAATGACATGCCTCTTTTCATGTCTGAAAATATCAACTAGTTCGGGTCTGTTCTTTTTTCAGTCATGACCAAATTTTTGTTTGAAATGACCAAAAAATTAAGTCAGTTTGGTCATAATGTCTGAAAAGATAGTCTAGCAAATGTTGTTACGGCAAGGTTTACTACAATTATGGGACAAATGACCAAGATGTCTTAGCGAAAAAAACAGGTACTGATATTTATTCAGACTAATGTTCTCCAACACTGATTGCAATAGTTAGTTTGTGACAAGTAACAACAACTGCTTTTTATGTTTTGTTTTTCTTATATGGAATAAAGGAATGGTATTTTGAATCTAAACGCATAACATAGTTGAGCTACTAGTTGTTTATGTCAACTCTGCTGCTAAAAAGAATATTGAGAGAAAGTCTCAGGATTTTAGGTTTCAAGAAATAGTTGTGGTCAAGAATGATTTTTCTGTGCACATTTGTCAAGTGTTTTTATAGTGAGAGAATAGAAATTGATAAAAGAACGATGTAACAAATGTTTATATCACAGTTACACAAATCAATGTTCCATCAGGATCCATGAATCTTGACATGAAATGCTATTGCACCATGGACTTCTGGAAGGCTCTTGTTTAATGAAATATTTTGAAAACAATAAAGCAATTTTAGTCACATTTCATCAGTTGAATTTTTTTATTTACAGTAAACATTCACAAATAATTAATGGAGATGTTTAAAGCAGAGGCACTCAGCACATGCCCCACAGCAGCAGAGATGCCACGGTCCAAGATTTTTTGAGGCCGGATCGCCTATAGTCCGCAGAATTCAGCCCATTAAATGCCCCACGGAGCAAGGACATTTTTTCTGTTTCAATCTGGCCCGCTAAACAATTATACAGTTTATTTACAAATATCAAACAAAAGCAATTTCACTGTTAAGCGATAGTGATTTATTGCATATAAATAAACATTAAACACCTACTACATAAATATGTGGGCCCAGTTTCGAGTAACCCTTGGCCATCAGTGGTAACAAAAATGTTGCTTCACTATTGCAGACGGATCCAGAAAACATGGATTACGCGATAGAACACGGAGCGACAAGAAATTTTGAAGCTGAGAAGTTGTTAGAACAAGAAGAGAAAAAGGCTCAAGTGCAGCGTGAAGAAGATGAAGCAAATCCAATGAAGGTTTTTGTATTTGACTGTTGTCAGTTTTGAAACTCTTTTATACGTTCTCATAGATCAGGGTGCTCAGACCGTGGCCCGTGAAGGAATTTTCATTGGAAAGGAAACTTAACACTTTAAACATTTAAGATAATTTTTTAGAGAATTTTTATTGAGATTATTAATTCTTGTGGCCCACGAAGGGTTTATGAAAGACAAATGTGGCCCACAAGCCAAAAAGTTTGAGCACCACTGTGAAGATTAATCAATGGTGTCTCTTACAATAATAAAATCTGAAACAAATCGTCCAAGCCCAGACCAAAACATGCGTGCATTTACAAAGTAAAGACAAAGATAAAGAGTTTGAAATCTTGTGAATGATTTTAAGTGACCGCGTTACGCTATTACCGAGCACAAATTTGCAAACGTTGGTTTTAAGCAATGGGCTGTGATGGTTTTGCACACCTTAGTTCCAAACACAAATTGTAGCATGTGAAATATCTTGCAAAAATTTTGATAAGCTGGAAAAAGCTTCCTGGCGACAGAAATTTTCCAAGCCCTGACGATTTATGTTTGCGTTTGAAACCACTAACACATAAAAAGACTCAACAGCTCTCACTCCGGCGGCTTGATTCTGTAGATTCACTGAGTGAGCGTAAACATGTCCTAAATGGAGCGCAGCTATGACCACACCGGAGATCCTGGCGAATTGATTGTAACCATTTCTACCCCAAGCGTTTTTTAAAGTTCAGATAATTGATATATATTGATGGACCCAATTAAAAGCTCTGGGTTCGCTGCCAGCTTTCGAGGAATCAGCCGACTGGGCTCTGCTTGCTTCACTTTGCAATGATTTTCACATATCTGTATTCAAGTAAAGTCTCCCCAAAGGCGACGAAGCAATAGGAACTGTTTGCATTTAACCGACAATAACTGCCAATATCAAAACTTCTCACGACTGTCAGAGTTGATTGGGAATTCTCCAGGAAGTCATTCTTTCCTGTGAATGTTGCCATTTACAGATCCAGCATTCTCCCTGTGACATTTTTAATTGCACGAATTGATGCTTCTGTGTAAGTAGTATTTCCACTGGTGTCGTGAACCGGAGAAAACTCTCAACGAAATGAGATGCCAGCAAATCAAAGCGTGAAGATGCGCACGCACACGCTATACACCGCTCGTGGTGTACCCTCATGGCGTGCAGAAGGTGCATCGCCAGGATGTGAAAATAACACTCCTCACTGATCCTCCAGCGTCAGTGGCACAATCGTGAGTTCGAAGGATACTATCCTACCATTTTTTAACGCGAGGAAACAGCTTTACTTTCATTTCGCTCACCGCCATGTCTAGCAGTATTTCTTTCATACTCGTATCTGCCCTTTACCATGTAAAACATTTTGGCTTCCGATGAATTTCTTGAAATTCACGGCAGAATAGACAATGAATCGGAGATAGATAGCCACACATCTTTGAAAACTGTCAGCCAGGCTGAGCACTGTTCTTTTCGCGTTAGAATCTATTGAATTGTTGTCACTGCCTAGCCCAGCAGTACAGATCGTACGGTTGCCGAACGCTGAGATAGTAAGCATTTATCTGCTAAATGTTAATCCTTTGTCCGTAACTTTCATTAGCATTCTGCTTTCTCAGATGCTTGAGATTCGAACCAGGGATTCCAAGCGCGAAATGGAGCTTCTGGAAAAACTCGAGGAACTCAAAGACCTGAATGAGCGCCATCTTGGTGTGGACTACGACACCATGCTCAGGGAGCGACAGGAGTCAGAGGAAGAGCGCGTTGCAAGAGAAAAAGCCGAGGAAGATGAGGAGATAAAGTACGAAGTACCAGAGCTCTTGTTCTGTCAATCATAGCAANGATTGATATTGTGAAATTANCGTTAGCATCAGCAAAATGTTTTCTTTCGCGCGGCAAAGCTCTGAACCGTTTGAGTTTCTCTCGATTTTGGTCACAGTCCATTGTTCGAAGCCGCGCTAATAGCTCCTATCTCGTTTCTACTATACAGCTTCAATCGACATTATTGTAGCAACACGCTCAACACCAGAAAAAGTAAGCTTTGCCTAATGATGCTGAAATGACGTCAGCCTCGTAAGTGCTGTCCTGCTGTGAATACTTGCCAGCAAATTCCAGCAAAGCACAACCGATATTTTTATCGTTATAATTCCGTATTAAATTCATTAATTTATATTCGGCGTGGTTCAAGCTTATGATAGCAGCATAAGTAGCGTATAGTTGACAGATGGCGGGATATTGCCAGCAGGCTTAACAAGTGAGGTGCATGTACGTAAACGTTCAAAGTAACTTTCTAACATAGTGTAATATGCAGTTAATACGCTTCAAACAAACCGTTGCATCCTAAAGAAGATAATGCTCTCGCATTCCTTGCCATCGAAACTCGACGTAACGATCGTGTATTCAGTTTCTGAATGAAATGGTTATGTTATTCATGTCTGAGTGTATTTTCAACAGCGAATTGATTCTTCAGCACGTGGCTTGTTCTCTGAAAACTCCCTGACGCAGTTCTGGTGTGCCATGGAGTAATTATATTTAAACCTAATTATGCTCCTCTTTTGTTGTCTGCTTCCATTTGCTTCCACCTCCCTCTGTGAGCAGGGTGGAATTTAGGGGAGGTGAACAAGAGACTGTCACCTCGGTTTCCCCCTATTTTTCATGCCGCGGGCTCCCTTTGAGAGTTTAGTTTTTGCCTGTTTTCTTTTCTGTCGTAGACCGATTTTTTTAATGACAAAAAAATAAGTCAATTCGGTCATAATGCACGAAATGGTAGGCTAGTGAATATTGTTTCAGCGAGTATTACTTCACTACTATTACGTTCACTATTACGAGACAAATGACCGAAAGATCTAAGCGAAAAAACAGGTTTTTGCATGGTTCTGTTAAAAAACTTATGAACCACCTAGAGCCACATTTGATAAGATCTGAACCAACTCATTCAAAATAAAGCATCAATGTGCAAATGTGCCGAAGGAGGCTCCTCAACAAATGTTTTAGGGCACCTTTCTGAGAGTTTGCCTCAGGCACCTAAATTCCAGTATCCACCCCTATCTTTGATGCTGGATTTTCAACTCTTCTCGACATTAAAACAAAAGTCAAGGAAAAGACCGTTGAGAATGACACGAGATTAGTTCTCACCAACACGCCACCACATGTTTCAAGACTAGTTGCACATATGCAAGCTCAGCCGTCCCACTGATTAATATAGGTACTGTTTTCGTTTGCATAAGAAGGTAAATAAAGTGAATCCAACACGTGAAATGACAGTGTTTCTTGTCTTGTTGTTTGTTATTCGAACATCTTTAGAGTTGTAGATATTGGCTTGGGCCGAGCGCTTACGTAATATTTGCGAATGGCGTCACGAGATCCAAAAAGGTTGGGAACCACCAGGCCCGCAACCAGGGGGTGCGAACCCCCCCTACAAAAGTTTTCGACCCCCCTGGAAAAATGTGTTGGACATCATTTTAAAATATTAGACATAGTTCAAAAAATTTGGGCCCTTCTTGGAAAACTCTTCGTCCCTCCTGGTGTCCCAAGCTGGTTACGGGCCTGGTAACCACTGCCCTAGGAAGTAAACATGGCGTTTGAGGAAACCATTAGTAGTAAGTGTTTTGTTGCGTATCACCTGACACATTTAAGGTTTGTCTGTCTGTTTTTTTGTTTTTGATGTAAGCTTAAGTCGTCCTGTTAAGTTTTAAAAGGTAAAACATGGTTTGGTCGTGACGACGTGTTCTCAGGTTTGGTTTGATTTTTTAGTTACCTTACTCGGGTCTGCCGCACTCTCCTACCCTGTAAATGCGTTTTCACTTCTTGAAGTGCTATTATTTCCTAGAAAGTTGTGTGAAAATTTTGTCTAAAACTTTGTTTTACAGTCATTGAGCTTTGAAAAATATGTTTGAATCTAATAAGATTGTGTGATCTTCCCAGACGTAGGTTCATTGTCTTACGTATTAAGCTAAAATTAGATTTTCGGCAAAACCTCTATTTTTGTACCCGATAAATTTCTTTTTTACTTGCATCAGGTGCAATCTCATACCTCCTCAACCGCAGGACACCCACTCGAATTAATTAAGGGTGTGCTTTAGATCATTGTCTGTTGATGAGCTTTCGTCTACAGGAAAATATTCAACAACGAGATGATCCGACGGCTCCAGGACGACGATAGCGATGAGGAATCGAAACCTGGTTCTTCTTCGGATAAAAAGCGTCGCTTGCCGCCGTCGAGCATTTTGACTGACGTATGTGTGCCGGATGCATATGTGTTTGGGGTTTTGTTTATTATTGATCGTGGCAACGTTATTTTTCTGTGCTTGCAGGCATGCTGTAATTAGGCATCCAGTGAAACGCTCTCGAACGCACGCAATAAGCGAACTTTTGATGCGGTAGCATGCTGACTGTCTAGCGTTTGGCCATTCGTTCCGTTTTGACCTGTTGACGCTCAGGTCTGTTATTCGACTCGAGTTCATTATGGTAGTTTATTCTGGTTTGATCTACGAAGCACTTTAACGCGAGTGTTCGCATCGGTCAAACCAAGCCCGTTCACTTTCACGGCCAAGGCAAGATGGTAGTTTGAGTACATCTCTTGAAAGCTGTTTCTTCGACTGGATATAGAGAGCTTTTACCCAACTTGGCCAACTTGTGTAGGGGCAAAAAGCAGTATTCTTCAGTTTGTGTGGCTAGCTGTTGTTGACACCGACCCGACCATATACGCTACAAATGTAATACATGTGCGCATCCATCAGGTGTCTGTTAATCGCGATTTATGGATTTTGTCACTGCCACTGGGGACGTGGCTGAAACTCGGCAGAATGGAGATTTGCTGTAATCGGTCAAAAACAGTTTGTCGGACAACTGTTGCACTGACCTGCGCACCAAAAGCTTCGGGACGTGGAAACGGACCCAATCTACCTTGACGCGTGGAATTCAACCATAGGCCGGTCGGACGGCAAGTTTGTAGTTCCTCTCAAACTTTTCCCGAGAGTCGTTTGTTGCGTCACAAGCTATGTATGCCAACAACGTTATGCTTGATGCCCTAATAACGAGTACGGTTACACTGAGTCAAGAACTCTGTCCTTTTGCAATGCCCACCAAATATCACGTTACTTGCTGTGATAGCTCTTCAAGTCTTTGTTTTTTTCATCCAAATGCCCATCCTGGTCCAAGTAACCACACGTGCATAACACCTTGTCAGTGTTTGTTGCTGACTGTGCTTTGGTTTTCAGGGGGAAGGCAGTGCTCAGCCTCCACCCAAAGCTGCCAAAAAGCGATCGACCGCAGCGTTAGGAATCGTACTCAAGAAGGCTCCCGCCCCCCAGCCAGCAGCGCAAACGTCTAAACCGAACGCAGCCAACGGTGCGTCAGGTCTTGGGTTGCTGGGCGGCTACGGCGGCGACAGCAGCGGCGATTCTGACGATTGAGATCGCGCAAATTCGATCACGCGTCGGAATGCTGGGATCGATGCCAGGAGAGATTAGGACCAAGCAAGCGAGTGGATGAGAAGGTATCTTCCTCAGTCCAAAGCATTGAGAACTGGCGTGCAGTGCGGCGGTGCCCGGCCGCGCTCAGCTGTATCGCGATCGGCAAATCAACAGCTGCCGTTTGAAATAATGATCGCGTTTTACGTTTGCGTCTGCGTAGCGTCGTTTATCGCCTCCTCGATGTCGACATAAACAGCCTATTAGTTGACTCGGGGGAGTAATTTCGTTTGGTGAACTCTTTTGACGGTTCCACTCGTTATTGGTTGTACGCCAGTTTTGTTTCGTCTTGGCTTTGCTCTAGCTTGGTGCTGAACATTTGCCTTAAATTTTGCTCCGAGACTTGATACAAACCATGCTTGGCTGCCGGTGATTCTGGTCAGTCAAGTGCATCCTTTCTTACAGCTCGCACGCCCTTTTATGCGCTTACAATCGGAGGCTCTCCATTTTACTTATAACGAATAAACGGCTGGAACAGCAGTTCCGTAGGAGCTAAGTTAAATTATTGTTATGTAGCGGGTTGAAAAAAGTTTTCGACCTCATTGACTTCAGATAAAAATTATTTTCATTTTGTTGCTGTTGCATAGCAACGAATCTTTCTTTTAAAAAACTGGAAACGTGATTACTAAGAGCAACGTGCACGATAACCGACAAGATAAACCTGAAATAACGTCTTTTGCTAAGGCTGTAGAGGTCTACGTTAAGTTTAGGAGCTCTAGCACAACTCCTCCACATTGAATGAATAAAGTCTTAATCAAAAGGCCGACACTATCACAGGAATACTGCTGCTTTGAAATTCCGGTTTAAGATATGCATAGAGTTTGGTCGCGATGTAACGGTGAAGACATTTGGTTTGTCAATGAAAAAAGGTGTATGGCCAGGACTCGCTATTGAAGGTAGCAGCAAACGGAACCAAAGTTGACAGTGCTAGCGGAATTTCATGAAAAGCAGTGACAGGGTCAGTTCTTCATTGCAATGACGCTGAGTTCTATTCTTTTTCTGCTGTAAATGAGTTAATATATGTCTTCTCAGGGTTGGCCAAGATCGATTTATCAGCAGTTTATTGCGTGCCATAATCACGCAGGATACAACCTTTGAAATACGTTCAGAATCTTACTTGGGTGCCAGCAGGTGCGACATCGACGTTTCGTTGATGATAAAGCTACATAAGCAACTTTTTGGACACATTGTGTTGATTCAGTTAGTGCTTATCTTNCGGTGACTCAACTCATGCTGCCCCAAAGAAAAAACATTGTAACCGAACGTCGGGTCTAAATTACGTCCTTTCGCCAGTCTTAATTGCGTTTCAACCGGTTTAGAAAACGCTGTAAACGTGCGCAGTGGTGAAGCAAAAATTTTGTCGTGGAATTCGAAGTTTGAGTTCTGGTTGGCGTGCAATTAATCATGTGAAATTTCAGTGAAGGGTGTGGTTGATCACTTTGCAGGATTCCCACGCGGTATTGAAAAAGTATGAAAATTCTAAATTCAGCCATTTGTTTATTCAAATTTTGTTCCTTACCGCTTGAGAGAGTTCTGCGGATGTCTTTTGCGTTGTGTCCCTTCAGTAGAAGTTGCGAAAAATCAAGTTAAATGATGGTATTAAAGTCTTTTAGTTTAGTATTGAAAAAATATGGAAATGGTGTTTTGAAAATGTGTGGGAACCACGACTTGGGCTAACAAGTGGTGATATAACAGCATGAACACGAAGGTGTGTGCATTCAAACATAAAACAGCATAGCATCACTCTTATTATATGAGTGATGTTAGGATGAGACAGTGCATGAAAATACTTCTACCTTGGCCTCTCACCCCTTAGCGAAAGCCACGGTTGCTTTGGAGGCGCATTTTGGCCATTAATCGCGGATGAATTTCGCTAGAACAGGGGTGCCCAACCTGTGTCTGTGTAGTGCGTACCCTTTCGACAGATGAGCATGTACCTAAAAATTTCTTATGGCGAAAAGGCTGAATTAAGTAACAAAAATTCACTAAATTTTTAATAGAACTTTATCTGAAATTTCTACAAAATATTGATCGACTTTTTTACAAATATTTTATCATGACTAATCATAGACATTTAACAGTAAGTATATAATGATTTTTGAAACTGATGTTCACTGATATATGTATATAAATATATTTTTACTCTCTGTTTCTTACCTTAAATCAGCGGTGCCACTCCTAGTGTTTTTCCACTAGATGTAGTGTTTTTTCATTTCATCTAGCGTTTTAATGGTTATCTAGTGTTTTTTATGAGTGAGCTGAATGTAAGTGATTGCACAATTTTTGTGTAATTGTAACTGCAATTGAGACCTTTTGGTTTCGTGCAATTAAAATTTGCTAAAAATTCTACCTGATTAAATCTTAAATTACACAAGAAAATATAATCTATTCTGAGTTAAACCGCTCCAAAGTCACTTGGTCATCTGTTAAAAGTTTCAGTGACCTGTACAAACAAACACAAGCGCTGCTGCTATCTCCCGCTTTCTTTGTCTCTGGGTTAAAATGGGTTGCACAATGTCTATGGCTGGCATTGCAACGCATTTTCTGGGCATTTTCACCGTGTGTAAGTTTGCTTTTATAATGTAGTGTTTTTTTGTGAATCTAGTGCTTTTTATCATGAAATCTAGTACTTTTCCGTAACAACAGAGTGGCAACACTGCCTTAAATGTACCCCTTCAGATAGGCAGCCCAGGTTAGGAACCCCTGCGCTAGAGATTTAATCAAGGATTAAGATACGTATTTTCGTTTACTTTTTAAAACACCGGGTGTACGCTTCACGGGTAAATTGGCATTTGAAACTTTTTAAATTTGTCCTATTGCGTCTCTGAGACCTCGTGACGTCATACTGCCATCCAGAATTTAAGAAGGTACTTGTTTTGTCTATCTAATCAATGAGTACACGGATTTATCTTATTGTATCTTCACTGACTCTATAGAGCGATCGGTCGGGGAGATATGACCGAAATTGTCTCGAGCCACTACAGTGGCTTTACGGTCCTTGAAACGCTGCAAAAAATCAGTCGGTATAGCTTTTCCCTATAACAAATATAAACAATGTGTTACATCAGTTGTCTGACTGAACAGCGTAGGTATTATGTTTTCTGAACAGGCCAAATCTTTTGTTGTGTTACATCATGCCACACTAAAGGATGACAAATGGCAATCTGAAACAATTAGAGAAAACGGTTTATTGTGCGGCAAACAAACACAAAGGCACTTTTGCTCAGTTTTCGACTGCAGTTAAAAACAACCTGTTTCGTGCCTATTGCATGCAGACATAAGTGTACGAGAGTGCATATTTTCAGGGATGCAAACAATTTTTGCCCGAATTTGATCTTGCTTTCCCAAATAACGTATAAACAGCAAGTCTTAATTTTAAGACCGAAACGTACCATTGTAAACTAATCAAGGTTTCTGCATGCCTAATTAGGCCTACCAATTACTGTGGTTCAAAGCCGTACGCCCTCAACTAGCAATCAATATTCTGCATAGCTACATGTAAACAATGGTAATATTTATTGTGTTGAAAAATGTTAGCTAATTACAATTAAATCCTCCCAAAACTTGCTGTTCATGCCACCACGCGTGGAAGGTGTTGTTCAGAATCTATCTGCATTTTTAAGTTTTTATACACGTTCTAAAATTATTCTTCCAACACGATCATCCTAATAGTTACGAGCTGTTCTTCTCTAGCATAGATGTGTGCATTTGTGTTGGCCACAATAGCAACCAATCTGGAAAAAAAGTAAAATATCGGGTTACGAGCTTCAAGTATTACATTGCCGCAAATAGGTCGTCTCAAGTAATTAGAGGGAAAGGAGGCTATTTAATACATAACAAATAGCTTAACCTTCCACATTGGCAATCTTCACTGCAATGTGTTGTACTTAAAATACTACCGCTTACAGCTTCTAAAGTCACATTATGAAAACCAAAAATCCACTCCAGCTTAGTTAAATGTGCACTAAACACAGCATGCTAAGAAAAAATAGCAATATGAGACTGATACACGCAAATACTGCAGCCTATATGATCAAGTACTAAGGAATGTGTACAAATGCACATTTCGAATGACAAATGACTTGTAACGTCAACAAGAATATTTCATCAAATGGCAGTGCTTCACTGGACTGCATTAGCATAAATGAATTATGCAGTACAATGAATAGTGCAGTTGCTACTGTTCATGAAAACTTCACAGCATTAAATTGAAACAATAAAATTTGGCAGGATGCAACATTGCAATTCATTGCATGAAACAAACGGAAAATATGAAAACCTAAACAGTATAAAATCACAGCTACATTACTACCACGCAACATATTACAGCTGCAGTTATGTATTTAATTATATTCATGAATACTTCATGGAAACAGATTTGCATTTGCAAATCTCACAACATCAAGCAAGTTTGAAACACGAAAACTGCACACTATCATATCACAGCTATGCCACATTACTACCGCAAAACATTTTGCAGCTACTGTACATTTTAGTTGTACACTTTACAGCATCACCAATTTGAGATTTACAAAAATTAGAGTTAGTTGGAATGGTGA
>JGI24158J21664_10005056_pt1 | contig 17150 bp, 9 predicted proteins | sample Ectturendosymbi3_FD_21664 | JGI IMG/M metagenome (IMG submission 21664)
GCAGAATGCACAATTGCTGCAAGACGAACTGACATGCAAAACAAGGCTATGCGAGCTGAAGGAAGCCGACCAAAGAGCATCAAGAGTAAAAGCACGAGCAGCAAAGTGGCGCGAGATACAAGAATGACAGGAACAGTGCCCTCAAGCTAAGGAAGTGAGCGGCTCTAGAATGCCAGGCACCGGCCATTGCGAAATGGGTCAGAACAGTCTAGAACCGAAGCTATCATAAGTAAACTAAGAAATTAGGCTTCCCGCCAAGAATGCTGGGAACCCCGGATATAAAGAATAAACTAAACAATGACGCACTTCCTGGTGAGAGCGATACAAGAAACAACCTTTTAGCCTATAAATATACCAGGAAGAAATCCACAGATTTCAGACCACCTCGTGGTCTCGAAGATGGATCTCACTCTGTACGAAGTTCTGTTCGTTCGTTCTACAAACTTTACGATGCTCTGTTCGCTTGCTCAACAAAAATGAACGTTTGTTCTGTACGTTTGACCTTCAAAAGAACGTGGTTATGATCAGTAAGATCAACAAAAGTACGATGGTTCTTCGAACTGATGGCTCAAGCACCCGTGTTATTCGGACGGACCTTGTATACTGAAAGGTACTTTATTTAGCTAAATAATCAGTATCATACTATTGTTTGTGAAATGCTTAACATTCCAAATTAAATATCATTTTTACAAAAGAATATTCTCTTGTGTTGACTACCGGGCAAAATATAGGTAGGTTAAACAAACATTAAGATTTGCGATAACTTACCTTGGTGTCCGTAACGAGCCAATATATTAATTACGGCATCAAAATCTGTTCTTTGACATGTCTTTCACATTCCTGACCAGGGGTGGAGCCAGACATTTTCATTTGGGGGAGCCACTGGAGGGGCCAGTTTTGCAACAAGGGGAGCTGTCAATGGTCTGTGTAGGACTTTAAGAAAGAGACCTGAAAAATTTCGGGGGCGACTAGGCGGGCAGGCAAAATTTTGGGGGGCAGTGGTCCCCCTGGCACCCCCCTAGCTCCACCCCTGTTCCTGACCCAACAGTGATTGGCATTAAAAGAAACAATAATATGTATAATTATTTCGAAATAATATAATGTAACTATTTTTTTCTCTTATATTGTTAACCTCAAATTTACACCTTCGGCAAATGTACCCCTGGAATACATGTACCCCGGTTGGGAACCTCTGTTTTAGAGCGTCAGTAACGTCATTTTTGGCCTAGCTTTTCTATTTCCCTAGTAACAGTGGGAGAAGGCACCTCACAATTGGATTAGCCTACGAAGGGCATCACATCATCCGGATCTGGGTATACTGAAAGATTTGAGTGTAACAGATAATAGAGCTATGTTTTATTCCAGAAATGAGTAAAAAACATTCTTTGACGAAGTTTGTTCCAAACGGAGGGGTTCATAGGATGACATTCGTTCTGCTTTTGTGCTTCAATTGCCACGTTGTATCGTCTACTTGCATTATTTCTACTGTTTAGCGAATTGCCTGATATGCTGTAGCTCGTGCAACATGAAAGAGAAGGCGAGGGCAAAGGTGAAAAGCGAGGACAAGCTATAAGGGGATAGCAGTTTTAACGGTTTGCAAAATATGCTGTTTCTTGTCTCTTCCCTTGCCCAAGTTGCAAAACATCAAATGACGGTGTTCAGCAGGTTTGGCGTGCATATCTGTAGGCAATAACTTTAACTATAACTTTCTGGGTCGAGTTAAATGTAAATAAAGTCTACATGGCACAAATGACTTTTTTCGTGGCGGTTGCTGCATACGTCCAACATCGTATTTAAAAATGTGTCCCCCTTGTGATTTTTGGCCCCCCCTGCTGAGACATCCTGGCGACGGCCCTGAATGTGGTTCGCCATAAACAGCTGCGAAAAGCGTGACTCCTTGTTTTACTTTCGGTTATTGATTACAAGCGCTTAGGTACAAGTTTGTATTTCATTAGCCGCGCACCTTCCACATGGAGCTTAAATCTCAGGTAAATTTCAGCCATATATGAATTCTCCATCGTTTACACTATGCACAACCATGGGCGTTGGAAGGGGGGGTCTGAAGAGGTCATTAGCCCCTCCACAGATTTTAAAATTTGACATTTTCCTATTAAATTTTAGCAAAAAAACTTGTTTTCTTAATTTCGAGTGAGAAAAATGAAATTTCACCATTTTTTCCTCTCCTTGAAAAATCCTTGTCTTCCCCTGTAAAAATCAACTACTCTACCTCCTGGAAAAAATCCTTCCGATACCCATACGCACAACGTTTGATTAATCATGGACAATTGGTAAACCACACAACTTTGATCAAGTTCGACTAAAGGCTGAAGTAGGAAGATTCCTAAAGCAGTTTCCTTTATTTGCACTGAAGTATTTTTCTGGCTTACACATCAAAAGCTTGATTAACCTGAAACATTTTGGTGCAACTTTTAGAATTGGGGGGGGCAAATACCCCCACCGCCCTCTGTAGCTACGCGCCTGCCCCCCCAAGAAAACTCTTCGCCCCCTGGTGTCCCAATCTGGTTACGAGCCTGTTTCCGTTGCTTTATAATNAAGCTAAGGGTTGATGAANGTGCGAAAAATTATTTTGTTTTTGACGACAAATTTCATTCTTTGCGATACAAATTTTAGTATGTGTCAATTTGTATNCGCTTCGTTTTAGGCATGTTACGATGGACTATTATCGATATGCGTGTATCTATTCATTGCAGAAGACATCAATCCACTTAGTTTATTTAGGTTTTCTGAGTTGAACACCAGCGATATCAAGATCATGCGAAGCGTAAAGCAACGGACAGTGTGGCATTCAACCTCCATGTGTGAATTTCGCGTGTTTGCATTGACTTTTAACGCATAAGAAACAAACAAGGATAAGAACAAGTGTTGTATAGCATGAAAAAACATGCAATTCTGCAAAGAAAATAAGTTTGGAGGTTTAACGTGCTGTCGTTCAATGAGTAAATAGAACTTATGCTTGATCTGCACACCTGCGAATGACGCAAATAATTAATTCTCGTATTGAAGCACATCAGCCTTCTTTCATATTTCTGATGTACTGGTTTCCTTAGTTAATTTCTTAAACGCAAAACCAGTTGAGAAATCGAAATTCAGATGAAAGCCTTGGACCTGTTTGTCGAAAGGATTTTTTGCAGAAGGGGGAGTAGAGGATTTTCCAAAATTTTTCTGGAGGGGACACGGACAAATTTGGTGAAATTTGGTTTTCNCACTCAAAACCAGGAAAAAAANCTATTTTTGCTAAAATNTTCAAAATCCACTGGACCCAAGGCTCCCTGCCTTCCCTTCCGACGCCCATGGTCTTGGAGAAACTCATAGTTTAGTGCGAAAAGATTGCGACATCTTTCGAGCTTTGGAGTGTTGCCAAAACACAAACCTTCATGAACACAATGTGTATACGTTTCCCACACTGTTGTGACGTCTACAAATGGCTGCTCCATAAGTGAATATTAGTGTAAACAGCAAATACTGTCAAAATCATTTTACCAAGCTTTCGGTGGAGGTAAGTATAAATTTTGTTTGTTTGAAAATGTTTAGTTTCTACACTGTTAATTAATTTGTTGGTCTTTTGCAGCTCATACAATAGATACTTTTGAAATGGAAAAAATAAAGGGAAGGATTTGCGCTGCATTTTATGATTTTAAAAAATTGATTATTTTTCAATGTCAGAATGTTTTTTTTTTCAAATGACATATTTGGGTTAGTGTTTGCAATGTTTTGACCCCCATAATTTTTTCAATCGTTACAGAAATTTGACAAAATCTCGTTTTTCTTTAAACATAGCAATTTAACAGTGAAAATGTTTGTGGCTTGGAAGTGTTTCGATGGAAACCACCGAGAAGAAATATCAATATCAGACGTAAGACACGAGTTTCGATTTCAACCAAAGAAAGGATTGTTTCAGTGAAAGTTTGATTGACAAATGTTTGTGCATTGTTCTTGAAGTAAAATACGTATCAACAATGCAATCATTGTTTTCAAGAAATTAACAATACATTTTGCAACTTGTCTATATTTTCAAACTGCATAGAACAATATGCACAAAGGCTTAGTGTTTGTTTTAACATTGTGAAGGTGTTTTTCTGGATGCAGCTCAGGTTTTACACAATGATTATTATATAGTTTCGGTGTGGTGTTTATTCAGGTTCCATTTGAGAGCGAAAGTACTTCAGCTGCCGAAAAACAGTTGAGAATATATTTCGAATTGTGCAATGAAACTTCAAGGCAAGTTTGCAAAACGTCTGTAAATATTGTCTGCAGCTGTATACAGAACCTGCTGTGATGCAGTTCAGGTGTTTGCGAGTGAGTGGTGCCCGGCATGCTATGTGTGTTGAAGAAACGATACGAGTTATGTGAAAATGGTTTGTGACGTTCTTCACACGTTTCAATGCGTTAGTTTTTGAAAATATATTTTTTGTAAATTTTCCATAATCAAACACCAATCCACGAAGCATCAAAGCAAAACAAGTATGTTACAAATTGCTTGGAATTGTTTTGCTGCAAAAATAAAAGAAGTTAGTGTGGATCATTAAATGCGCCTCAAATATTTGAAACTGTTGCCAACTGACAAAAAATTGCAGCAACATATGCACGTAATTTTGGAATGCATATATGACTGACTGAAGATAAGTATGTTGAAATACTGTGAACAATGTGATTCACCGATTTGTTAATTTCAACCATTTTCAGTTGCCCGTTTTCAAGCATTGTAATTGTAGAAGACGATGAAAAGAATCTAAAGACTGGCTCAAGAATTCCAGGTATGAGTTCAAAAACGGTTTGTTTTTCTATGATTTTTTAAAAAATCATCAAGCATTTCCGAGGACTTCTTGTTATTCTTATGTTTCTTTGCTTGACAATAGAAAATTTACACGATGAATAAAAAGGCATATCATCATTGGCAAACACGAAGGTTTGCTCTAGCAAAAGCATTGACATGGAACGGTGTCCGCATCAAATAGATTCACTGCCATAAGAATGCTTCTTTTCACAAAATATGCAGCCAGAGCCGGGGGAAAAGCCACCGGGTGGCGCCTGTGGCTCATGGTTAAAACGGGGCTCTCAAATCTGCCTGAGGACCTTTGTCACGTCATACAGACACACCAGAACTGAATTAACCAAGAAATAAGTTCACACATTTCCACTTTCAATGTTCATATTTATCTAATACGTCAAAGAAATTCAACTTCCCATACCTTGTTTTTATCTAGGCCAATCATTGCGAAGTGCATTGTGGGTAGCTTATTTATCAGCATTTGCCTTGGTGAGCTGGCAGTTGTGTAGGCAACGTTGCTGAATCAACATTGATTGTGACCATTTTAGTATCGTCTCGTATGAAATTTTTCAGGAAAATTAAGTTGTAGACCAGTGGCGTAACTAGAGGGTTAAGCTAGGTCGAGAAACGTAGCTGAAGTGGCCCACTGGCCACCGTAGGGTGCCAACTTACCAACACTGAGGAAATGAGAAATGAAAGTGTATCCGAATGTGGATATCTATACGGTACCAAAACTCGAAATCACAGCAAAACAGTTCAAAAAACTTCCGAAACGCGCAAAACACAACAACCTACTGAAAACCAAATGAACCTGAATACCGAAATATAAGCTAAATGGGCCGAGGTTTTACATTTAGTATAGCAAAGCAGAAAGGTTCGTGTCCATGCATCCATGTCAGGTACGCGACTGTTGTAGATCTGTGTTGTGTTATCTCACTGTACAATAATAAAATGGCCGATTTCCAAGGTGTACAATCATGTGAAATCGTATTCGTAGCCTGCAACTGTGATATCCAGTGTATCTTGCACCATAGTTGTCCAANGAAAACTCAACGNTTTTCAACCAGGATGCGAAATCAAGTTATTCAACCAANAACATTGTACGCCAGTNGTCGGCAAACTGTGGGCCTCGGCCCAATTGTGGGCCATTCGGCACTTTCTATTGAGCCGCGCAACACGTATTGCGTATTGTTGTGGGCAGTGGCGTAACTGACGGGGGCAGGGGTGCGAAACGTCACCCCCGGCAAGGTAAATGTAGAAACTGGGCCTCCTTGCTTACAATGTGATATTTGGGGCGGCAATAGCTCAGTGGTAAAGTGTCCACCTCCCAATTGGAAGGTTGGGTGTTCGATCCACAGCCACTGAGTGAATTTCCGTAGCGCTCCTTGGGCAAGAGCGTTCACCTCAACCTCCCCGACAAGAAGCACAATTCAGGCTTCGGCCTGCCGCCAACAGTCGTTATTCTTTTGCTTTTCAGTAAAAAGAAAACTTTTTACTTTCAGTAAAAAGAAAAGGTTGTTGTTTTTTGCGTTTTTTTGTGTGTTTTCATGTTTGTTAGCTAGTGTACAGTTGGGATGCACTTCTGCATTCACTATCATCCTTAAACATCAAGTGTTTGCTAATGGGAGTCTTTCAGCTAACTTCTACCCCTGGCTCAAACCTCTAGTTACGCCACCGGTTGTGGGCCGTGTGGTACGTACTGTAAGAGCTAATGTGCTGCGCCGGTTGCGTGGGATGAAACATAAGCTACTGCAACCACTATACAACATTGATTGCTTGACGTTGACATGGCATTGTTGTTGTCATTAAAAGGTTTTAAGACATTAACACAGCACTGTTACGTTACAGATTCATGAATACAACATGCGTTTGAAACTGGGCCTTCAAAATTAAGCACGGGTCTTTAATTACGACTAAAAGGGGAATAGGGGCAATCTTAACAAAGGTTTGCCGATCACTGCTGTACGCAATATTGTTGAAAAGAGCAAGTTGAACTTAATCAAAACGTTTCACAGATCAGCTATGACTGATGAAAGACCAGCAAATCTGGCGGTTATGTCTATCCAAAGTGAAAGTGCAAATACATTAGATATGACTGAGTTAACAAAAACATTTGCAACTTTGAAAACTTGGAAAATGTCATCTTCCTATCACAGTTTGAAATATAGCTAATGCTAAAGTCTGCCTGCGTTATAGGTTGTGTTGATGCTCAGAACCATCGCCAGAAAGTCTTCAAAAGGGGGGCGTTGCGTTTGAGAAGGGGAGCTTGACATTCTAAAAACTGACAAAAACTCCACTGATTTATACTGTTTCATATTTCAATTGGACGGGCTTGGAACTTGTTTTGGGGGACAAGCCCACCAAAGCCCTCCCCGTTGTGAAAGACTGTTAATGCGGCAGAAACATCCTTTTGTGAACATTTGTCAAAATAAATCGACACTTTTGTTTATATAAATATTATGTATTAGATACAACATATTGTACATTGGGGCCCAAATTCCAGGCCTGAGANNACCCCCAACCGCCTATCACCGGCCTTGTGTAGAGCACATTTTTAGATCAAAGCTCACAAGATGAAAAGTTATTGTTTTTAAAACTGTNGCTTTANATGTGTCACCTGCTAAACACATTTTCAAATAACAGGTAGGAAACACTTGGACGCAGTCGTGACTAAAAGATCAATGTTGGTCAAGCCTACGAAAAGAAAATATGAAAAAGACGTTTTGCAAAGAGTGCACCACCGAAGAGTTAAAGAATGTCATCGATCATCTGGAAAAGGTAACAGTGGAAGATGTTTTTTCACAAACGAATTAACAAAAACCAACGTTACACCGAATCTCACTAAATCATCACACGCAAAAATCCTCTTCTATCTCAAAAACAAAATGCTCTCTGAAAATTCATTGAAGACATCGAAAGATCAACGTTTGCGACATATCGGCAACTTGACTCAAACTTATTTTAGAAAAAACATCAACAACCACGCACATGCGAACACACACTGGAGAAAAACCTTATCGTTACCAGAAGTGTGGAAAAAGATTATCCCAGTCCATTCACTTGAGAACACACATGCGAATATACACTGGGGAAAAAACATATTGTTGTCAGAATCCCGGCGATTGTTGCGCAGCTTCATGTAACAAGTCCATGTATTACTAAATAAATAACCTTAAACTCCAATGTAGTAAAACACTTCTTTGTAAATTGAATGATGTCCACAATACACAAATTTTAGAAGCGGGTTCAGCAAGGATTAAACGCTAGAATTTGCCTTCTCGTGGCGAAGATTTGCCGCTTCCATCGGTTATGCACTCCTTCACTATCTCGTTTTTGCGTACCGAGCGGTAGCGTGGTCAGGCTGCTGTGGAGCCTGGTGGTGACGTGGCACAGTCCATCGATGCAACTGTTTTCACGTTGAATGTGAACCGATGCTAGTAGGATGAATCAATCCAAGTTGATTTATGTGAACGCAGTGATAGTTAAGACCCTTAAGTGCAACGTTTTTAAGAAAACAAATTCCTTTTGCGACGTCATGAAGGGGCGATCGTCTTCAACTTGCGGCCCACGGGAATTTCGATAAGCTTCCTGGGGAATTTACATTTTTTCAAGCCCTGCACACCAATATGATAATGACATAATTTTACAAGCCATTTATTGTATGCATGTTAGTTAGTGGGACTTCTGGTAAGTACGTAAGAGCTGCATGAAACCGGGCAAAGAGCCGCATGCAGCTTGCGCGGGTTGGCCAGCCTTCATTTAAGCTATCCATCAATGGGGCCGCATGGAAAAGCTTTTTTAAGAGGGTTGCTGAACAAAGTTTGAGTAGCCCTGCTGTAGGAGACTTTATTTGAATAAAATTTCAGGATTGAGGATGTCACAGCGTGTTGGTTGTCTAGATCAGCGCTCTTCAACCGGTGTGCACGGTGCACCCTGGGGTGCAACACTAAGAAAGGGTTCACATGGATGCATTGCAAACTTGTCTCACTAAACAGATACTTTTTACAAAAACTCTGTTAGCAAAAATGAACCATTAACCTACCAATGGCTTTCAGGACTTAACCTAAACTTTGCAACAATCTTAAAGACACGGGCGCAATTATGTGGGGAACACGGGGGATGTGTCAGTAAATAGGGTGCATAAGTGTAAATAGGGTGCATGAGTGTAAATAGGGTGCATGAGTTCGTCAAAACATCTTCAGGGATGCATCATAACAAAAAAGGTTGAAGAGCACTGGTCTAGATGACCTACATGGTCTTTCACCAATCGTATGTGACTCAGTGGCAAACTTTGTTTACATTGATCAATTTTTTTGCCATTTTGTTTTTATTCATTTCAATTTCCACTGACAATTGCTTACCTTGCATGATGGCTTTTTACACTGTTTCTGTGTATTAGGTGAATCCCATCAATCAAATCAAATGCAGTATCCTAAACTGACTTAGTTTATTAGGATTTAAGAGTTGTTTACTTGCCATCCACTATTGGGATTTTATCATAAAAGGCAATTGTAGAGAGGCACACCACTTGCCAAGCAAAATATGAAACTCAATCTATAACAGTCTTGTTGTTTAAGAGCTTGTGCCTCCCTATTGAATGCCTTAACACCTTTGGCACAAAATCCCGCCTCGAACACATGTTTTTGCAATATTTTCCCACCACTTTGCAACTTCACAACTTTCCCAGAGATTGTGCTAGAGAGCTGTTCAAATGCTCAAATTGGATTTCAGTTTTTTTGTGGGAGACATCATAATTGGGGTAGGTTTTAGGCCATTTTGGCTCAAGTTACCTGCCCTGGGCCCAACCACAAGATACAATTTTTGACTCAATTTGTTATTGGAAACTAGGCTACAATCCGTGTCTTTTGAGTCTTTGACTAGCTTTCTAGTCTTTCTGGTTCAGAAGTTACAGTCTACTCTAAAAACAACAAACAATCAACAATTGATTAATTCCTTGGGTGATTGATTAATCAGTTTGTTGTAAAAGCTAGTTATTACCAAAACAGCCACATTTGAGTTAGGGAAACAATTTCCTGGTATGTGTGTGTCATTATGAATGTAATTATAAACTTATTGCAATTGTGAATAAACATCAGAAAACTTGGTGTGATTTCAAATTAAATTTGTTTTGTACGTTGAACATTCATGTTATTGCACAGGCGACTTTATACAACAACCATGCACTGTACCACTTTCAACATAAGAAATGCCTTTCATAAGTGATTACTGTGTGGTGAATACCATCTCAAATTAATCTAAACTTCAAAGATCAGATTTTGCAAACGGTCTTTCGACCCTAGTCTGATTGTGTGTACCATATTTTGTGGACTATAAAGCGCACTGGGTTATAAGGTGCAGTGATCTTCCACAAATCCATTACATTCTTCACCTTCAGTGTCGGAGTTAACAGTTGCGTACTTTCGATATCGAGGATGCTCAGATACCTCTTGTCATCACCCAAGTTAGTCTCATTGCTGTTACATAGGTGTTCAGTGACGATTTCGGCCTTCGTTAAAGCTTGGACCACAATTGACACTGATACCTTAGCCCAGGCATCTAGGATCAATTGGCAGATAGTGGAGTTAGGTCAGTACATCAAGCGCACCATCAATTGTTGATGAAATTGAAGGATTTTAACTGTGCCTTACAGTCGGAAAAATATGGCAAGTCTCGCCTTTGCAAGCCGTTTTATCAGGCTATGGTCTGTCCACCTTTGGCCATGTCAGCAACACAGTCTCAATATTGTTAGATGTGGTGTTAAAGTAACATGTTTGCAAAATATATTGTTTTTTTGCAGACAATGACAATTTTACCTTGGCAAGTAGAACTGGAAGTGGTGGCCAGCAGCAACAGCAACAACAGCAGCAGCAACAGCAAGTTGTGAACTTGAACCATCAAAATCAGCAACAACAGTCACAAGTACAACAAGCAAATCAGCAGCAGCAGCCAGTTACAACAGCTCATAAAATACAGGTGCAACACCAGCAACAGCTGCAAGAGGTTTGATTGTGATTTTGTTGCATAAGGATTTGTTTTTTCAGGATTCAGCTGGTGTTTTGGTATTCATTCTCCTTTTGTGAAATGCGAACCACTTATATCTTCAATTTTTGGATTTAGTTGAGTTATGGATTTTTATATATATATTGCATTTTGGCAAGTGGTAAATTGTAAATTTTTAGACTCTTTTTCAAAAGAGTTTTTGCTTATTTACCCCATTTTAATTTGTTATAAGAAATGCTATGTTGATCCACCATTTATGGTGGTTTTCAGTGTTGTTGATTCCATTGTGCACATAAGTGTTTTTTCACCCATTTTCATTCAGCAGCAAAATTCTTCACCAGTGCTACCTCACTGTTTTGCAAAAATTGTAAGATTCACAAAAATATTCACTAGATAAAAAAAAATAACTAAATTTAAAATTTTTGGATTGAATTAAACAGTTTTGCTTCAAGTGAATTAGTTATATAGGCTACTTCATTGCCAGAGTCGAACAATAGTAGCATATGTAGCAATTGCTACAGGCCCCGCACTTTTGGGGGCCCTTCGGTCTTCTGTAATAAGACTTATTTATTACAAAAGGGTTTAAATAGATTTTTTTCAGTCTAGGAAGTCAGTATTTCGCTAAATTTGCCGTAAGTAGTAAACGAAGATTTTCAGTTGAGCGCTCTCTGTATCCAGAATTTCTTGTTTGATTTTATGTGCACAGTCACGTAACAAAAGGCATGACATGAGATTGCGGTCAGCAATGTTGCCATTTTAGCTGAAATGCTGCTAAGTCTAGCAGGATTTTCTCCTGTCAGCTGTAAAATTTTCAATCTAACATTCAATTGATTTTCTAGCAGGATTTTACCAACCGTTTGGCAGATTTAGCAGGTAAAATTCCTGATCAGAAAACTGTTTCAACACTTTTTCAAGATGAAAACTTTTACACCTTCTTCCTCAAAAAATACTTCTTTTTATGACGTTCTTAATTTGGTAACGCCAGGACAATGCACAATCAGCTGCCTGCAAGTGCAATTATTAGGAATTGTGATTACGATGTAACGAAGCTGCTTCAAGCGTATAATTGCATCATAGTAACAAGTAATTAGATGGCTTGGTGAAGCCTAAATGATTTGCTTGTGTGCTTAGTGAGCGAGTTAGGTTAAGACATTAACCTATGTTTTTATTCCATACGACATATATGATATTTCCAAGTGGTTCAGTCACGCTAGTAAGTAGTAATGTCTGGTAAAAAACTTCCTGGCAAATCAAAGCTGCCAAACGTTTTGACGTATATGGTTGCAAGATTCAGAACGTGGCTCAGTGCCCAGGTGGGTAACGAGGGGGGCATGGGGGGAACAATTCCCCGGGCGCCGAATTACTATTGGAGCGCCAAATGACTGCGGGGAGCGCCGAAAAGTTCCAACAATGTCACAACTCACAAGTACTTTCTTCAACACAGTGAGTTTGCTTCCGAAAGACCTCAGGTTCGAACACTGGGGCCAAACTTGCTTCTTGTCCCGGGCGCCATTTAACCTCGTTACGACCCTGTCAGTGTATATTGCATTCATAGCGAAACATTGTGAGCTTGTAAGGCATAACTGGTAGCAAAAGCACTCAGATAAGATTAAAGAACTTTTTGCATGCTCCCTAATGCAACACAAAGGTTTGAGTAACAAAGACCAGACATAGAAAGTTGTAGGGTTGAAGCTATGCTCAGATTGTTTATCGCTGAGCATTGTTCTACTGTATAAAAACACGCAACCATTTGAAAAAGATCGTCAAGAACTGTATGTCATACAAAATACGAGGTAAGCTGCAGTTACGTTGCTCAAAATATTGGATGAAAGAAAATTGTGGGCCGGAAAGTGTGGTGGCCAAGACCGTCATTTTCAGCCCATGCTCATTGGGAGCAAGTGCAAAACGAAAAATTAATATACTGTATAACTTTGTAGGCATCTTTCAATCATCTTTAAAATAGCAGATGTTTAACAGAATTTCACTGCTTTTCGCAGATTTTAGCTGAAAATTTGTGACAAGACTTTGAGTGGAATCTAGCAGTTTTTGCGACACCATTTAGTAGATTTAGGTCACAACCATCTGGCAACACTGGTGGTCAACATGCGATACACCCAGACTGTCATGTCACGATGCGAGCTGGAGAGAGCATGCAGAGAGTAAAGCTAGTAATACGGATGCCTTGCCCACAGACGTTTTGATTCAGCAGGTGTTGAGGTGTTGTTTTTTTTAACTTAGGTCTCCGCGCTATAGAAATGCTACAAGCCCCGCACTACCTTAATCCGGCACTGTTCATTGCCCAAAAACCTTAGCATCATTTGCAAGTTTGTTAAAATATATCGTGTTGAATCCTGAAAAATCCTACACCAAACAAACTTCCTGCTTCTTTCAAGAGGTGAAATCATCAACACTTGCAGAGTATTTTAGATCAATCAACCTAACATTTAATCAATATGTTTCTACTGCAATGATTCTGTGGAGAAATGAAGACAAGGTCATAGGCAACATTGCAGCAGTGAACAGAAGTGAAAACAATAAGAAACTGAGATTTAAAAAACTTGTTTGTTCTTCGAAAAATGCTGTTCTTTGTGCTACACATGTTGTATCGTAGTGTTGCAACCTCTCCGGTGGTATTGCGTTGATTGTGTGATTCACCACGAACGGCATGTGCGCGAAGAACAACACCATTATATATGTAGCGCGAGCAAGCAATAGTAAGAGATTGCGAGCATGATCTCTATTGTTGCTTGCTGCCATGGTGCGAAGCTTTGCGCACATGCCGCTCGAGATTTCCGATCGCAACAGTAGCATTTGCCACAAGGTTTCAAATCAAGCAGATAAATTAGCTCTTCTGGCGATTTTTTATTATCAGGCTTCTTTGAAGAAGCCCACTTGAATAGGTGGGCGAAACGTCGGCTGCTAATAAAATAATAGCCAGAAGAGTAATTTATCTGTTTGTTTGTTTTGTTGGTGCAAATCTTCTCACAGTGATTCACACAATCAATTGTTTGCAGAAAAAGAGCTGAAAAGCTAAAAGCAAGTCAAACAAACTTCAAACACATACTTTGCAAAAAATCACTAGATCTAGTGAAAAATCACTGGGCAGGGCACTGGTGTTCTTCACTTATATGCTGACCATTTTACATAACCATTTCATTTGCAAAATAATAATTTTATATCTTGCTATGAAGGGTGTTTCCTAAACTTTCTCAGGTGTATTTTGTGATACACTATATGCAATTGCCAGCTGCTATTGTAAATGTATATTGAGAAAGATATTTTGCATGTGCCACATGTACCTTCCAACTTCATCACTATTTCTGGTCTGCTTGCTGTTACCAAGCAGCCAACCTGCGAGTTTGTAGTCCTGCTTGCTTGTGTTCTATGAAGGGGTTCATTGCTGAGTTGGTTGGCAGTTTGAACTCTGAATTCAACAAAGTTTCTATGTTTGATGTCAGGAGCAAGGGTTGAGAGCAGTTGCATTAGTTGACTTGCTGGAAGTCTTTTGCCTGCTGCCTGCAGACGTTATTCCAGCTAAGAAAGCAGCCCACAAGGCATGGCTGCACAACAAAGCTGCATCTTCATTGCATTCGCAGTATGCTGAGGTGTGGAAGATTGCAGTCCTCGTGTTCCAGTCAAAAACGCAGTCTTACGAGATTTTCAGATAAAAACAAAATTCCAGTTGCGAGCAAGTGAACATAGTGTTCTGGCAAACCATCCGGTATCTCCGCGGAAAAAGATTCCATGCTTGTACAGATCTGTTAAATGTCTTGCTCAACAATGAGGAGGATGGATTCTTGCACTGCGACTATCGCACACACAGAAGGCACATTTGGAAGTGGAAAATGTCATAAGCCCTGAATTTGGAGCCACTCATCCGAGTGGAGAGATCTCAGGTAAGATTCTTCCGGCACATGACTAGAATTTTCCTGTAAAGATTGGCAAGGCAAGTCTTTTTTGGCCACACCCATGGAAAAGCGGCCCAGAGGTCAACCTAGGACCAGTTAGCATGATTACATCTCCGACTTTGCTTGGTCCCGTCTTGGTCTGGAGTCAGCAGAACTGTCTCAAAATGCTGAAAACTGAGGTATTTCGCGCTCGAGCTTTGCTGTTCCCACGATCTTCCCCAGGGGACATGTGGGTCTGAAAGTGAATCAATTACATATTACTGTTTTCTGGTGTTTTTTCCTTTATTGAGTTTTCATTTTCCGTCAGTCTACTACCAATAAAAAAGCTTCGTAGCATTTTTTACTTGATTACCAGCACCACTTTGTCATACATGACAAAAGTGAAGTCTTGTTTTGGACAAAACGGCCGTAAAACCCCAGGAACCAACTGATGATATCGAGGATATTTCTTGTAATATTGCCACTGCTGGCAGCACATGTGTGCATCGTTATATACTCTACTTTCATCGCTAAAATATATTTCAATGGTTCTTAATTATGAAAGTAACATAAGAATAACTAAAACTTTTTTAAACTTGTGTTTTCTGGTTATTGTTATACAGTAGTATTGCAAATGTTTTGCAAAAAAAATCATTTGTTTATGCTGAGGCGCTGGGTTTCTTTTTTCTCTGAGACATTTTGGTCATTCGTCCCATACTAGTATTAAAACTTACCGTAACAGTATTCGCTCGTCTATCTTTTCGGACATTATGACTGAATTGGCTTAATGGTTTTTGGTCATTTAAAACAAAATTCGTCTATGACCAAAAAAATAAACCCAGCTTAGGTGTGTTTGACCTTCAACAGGCATCAGTAGGGAAAGTGTCAAGACAACTCTTATCGCCCTGGTCCAGGGTTTTTGGGTGATTGAACCTGTTGTTTCGCTTCGCAGGTGCAGCAAGCACAACAGCAGTCCCAACAAATGCAGCAACTGGAGCAAAAGCAACAGCAGTTCCAGCAACAATACTCCGGGGCTGCTGTTGCCAGGGGAGCTGGAAACCTTGTTATGTCTCCGGGGTTTAGTCCATCTCGTCGTGGACGAAAACCAGCAGACAAGAAAAAGCGGAAGCGGCATACGTGGGTGAAGCGTCCCATCCCTGCATACATTTACTTTGTATCAAACTATCGCGAGACTTTAAAAGAAGCTGGAGAAGTTATTCCAAAGGTGGGTTAGAATCGTTGGTTATGGAGAGTTGAAATTGCGTTGTATAGATGCATGAGATACTTGACTGGAGGCCAGGCCTGCACAACACAGAAAGCTCGAAGGGCCAAATTATCAACATAAATTTGCCGCGGGCCGCAAAAGACTATTTCATTTCGATGTAGAGATTTCGTTGTAGTGTGGAAGATATTCTGGAACGACAATTACTTATTCGAGGTCGAGCTTTTGCAACATTTTCTACTATTGACAAAACTCTCGCGGGCCGCAAGATAAGCTTTTGCGGGCTGTATGTTGTGCAGGCCTGCTGTAGGCGATAACAAATCAACGTCTATATGTATGCGACATCTACGCTTAAATTGCATGGCCTCCGTGGAAGTAATACTCCTCTTTAAACTAGTTTTGTTAATCAAACACGGTCTGTGATCTCATGGCCTCCTGCAAGGGTGTCCAACTCGAATGGAGATACTTGCCAACGTTTTCTATTTTTCCAGCCCCGTGCCATAACATGTTCAAATAATTGCTGCCAATGCAACACGAACTTATTACACACAACAACAGACAGCTGTTTACTAAACGCCACAAGAATTTAATCCCCTAAAAAAACTGCTGCCTTGGAGGCGTTTTTGTCGAACCTAAGAAAGAAAGATTTGGGTTCAAGATGAAAGCTAATAGATATTTTGTTGATGCAGCGCGCTGCTTTACTTTACATATTTGTTACAATCAGGATTTTTATAATTAATCAGCGTTACTGCGACTTCGTGCATATTTTTTACTGTTGACCCGTTCAAATTGTTTGTGAAACATGCAAACAGGTTTTTTAAGTTTTCATTGTTGCACTTTTAACATGAAAACAACTTTTTCATCAAAATGCGACTCCCAGCTTTGTTTTTTAATCGTTTTTACGTCGAAACAAATGATATTGTAAAAACTTACCACGCAACCCGGTAGTTATCTGTGGGAGCAGCTATAAAACTAGAAGTGGTGATTTCGTGTCTTTCTGATGGTCCACATTAACCCAAGCCTAGCAAACGGTGCTGATGCCAAGAGATAATTCAGCGGTGGCCTAATTTCCTTTCCCACTCATGGAAGCCGATTCAGTGGAATGCATTGGCTTAGCGTGGGCAATTTGACTACGCATGCAATTTTTGGTTTGTGCAGTGGCGTATGCAGAAAATTTTCATGGGGGGGGGTTTTGGTTCAGGATCATATGGTGGTCATTTGTATTTGGTGTGCGCTGTTTGTGACGTCACAA
>JGI24158J21664_10005057_pt1 | contig 17150 bp, 4 predicted proteins | sample Ectturendosymbi3_FD_21664 | JGI IMG/M metagenome (IMG submission 21664)
CCAAAGATCCCCGCGGTGGCGACGGAACTTGAATGTGGTTTATTTTGAAAGGAAACCCCAACCAAGATGCATGACCATAGGTGAGGATCGGAGCAAACACCGATTTAAAAAACTGAAAGCATTGCGGTGTTTGAAAGCTTCCGTTTTGTGGCCACAGAGCGACATTGCTCACGCAGAACTGCGTTAGATTTACCAATCGGTGTATCAATCTTCTTGTTCCGCTTTACGGCACTAGTGAATACCACCCCAAGGTACTCTACCTGTGCACTTGTATTGGTCCTCACTTGCAGTTACAATGGCTGGGGTTTTTGGAGACAAATACTACCTCAGGTCTTTGTAGTGCTGATTTTCATTCGAGCTAGGTCAGATGCAGCAGAAACCGATTAAGTGCTTGCTGAAGACCCTGCTGAGAAAATGCAAGCAGAACCAAATCTTCCGCAATAGGCAAAGGCTTGATCCTTCAGCTCCCAACAGTGACAACTTCGTTGACTCGACTGCGACTGTCTACCCTATACATACAGAATAGAAGGAAGATCGATAACAGCACACACCTTTGCCCAGGCCCGTAGCCACCGGAGGGGGGGATTCGGTGGCAGTGCCCCCCAAAAATTTTGTTGCAACAAGAAAAACTGTTTTAAACATACAACGAAAACCATAATTATTCACCCCTAACATGTATTTTCCACCCCCACCTTGAAACCTGGTTACAGGCTTGTACTTGTCCGAGTTCAAAACCTACGGTGAACGGTTGTAATCTAACTACGCCGTCATTGACACAAACGTCTGAACAGGAACACAGCGAGATTAAGGCCAGCAACAGGCGGCTGTCAACACCGTACTCCCACAACACTCTCTGAAGGTTTTCACGAGAATTCAGCGGTCGCATGCTTTCTTGACAAAACAAATGTAGACGTCTTTGGCGTACTCCCAAGAATTCTCGAAATTTTGCCAGAGTGAAATTTGGTCCGTAGTTCTGCGGCCGGGACGAAAACTGCACTGGGTATCATCCGGCGTTGTTTCAACTATTTCGCGACATGTTGTTTCAAGGCAATTGGCACATACTTCTCCAGGGAGGCTGGGAAGCCATGGAGAGAGATGCCCTGGTAGTTTGGGCATTCATTCCAGCATCATTTTGTTCGTATGGGGATGATCACATCAGCAATTCTCTCTCAGTGACCTTCCAGAACACCAGGCAACTTGACACACACGAGAGCCTAGCCAAAGACCTCCTCTAATTACTGAATGAACGCAATGTGCTGTACAAACAATGAATTAGGTTTGCGATAATTACGACTGCAACTCAAAAAGCGTTGAAAATTGAATCACCAGTTACAACAACTAATTGCAGCAAAACAGTGATCGCAAATACATTTTACAAGACAAATGACGTTTTGCTCTGCAAGTACAGTTTATCTATCAAGTAAGACTTGTGCGACTTTCAAAAATATCCAATATTTGTCAATGAAGGCTATATACACTCTTTAGTACTTTTTGTCAACCATAAACATATTTACATATTTCCGATAAATTTCGTGATAGAGAAAAAAAGCAAGTCAATTTTCTAGAAATAATCCAATCGGGAAATTTAAGTCGTCTGAATTTTTAACAAAACGAGTTTGCACAAGAATTACCTTAACTATAACATTATTTGTTTCAAACAAAAAACAAGACGTCTAACGAAACAAAGCGTGAATAAGCACTAGCAAACGGTTNTGGCTAAACAAAATATCAACAAATACTTACAACTGGCACGGACGGTAGTGTAGAAAAAGTAAATTCAAACGTAACCAACTAAATTGCACATAATTTTGCAACAGTTGAAGTGAAGATCCCTGCTTGCAATTTGATTGACAAAGTTTTTCCAACAAAAAAGCGAAGTCACTCACAGCATCAAGCAATGCTTGAAGGCAGGACGTTTGTGCGCGCAGTAGGTTCATGATAAACGAGGGGAAGATCAGAATTTTCTATAAGAACCAGGACATACGTGAATAAACCAAGGAAGTTTCAAACTTGGCCACTCACGAATAAGCTTCAAACGCACAGTAAAGGAATTTGTTTTCATAGCAATGTTTATAAAGGTGTGGCAATGTCTCGAAAATGGGCGATCTCCCGGCGATCTACAGCAAGTGAAACAATAAAAGTGCATATGGAAAATAGGTTCTCAAGGTAGGTTGCTCATCTACAAGTCGTTTACAACAGAAAATTCAAACAAGGGAACAGCGTGTTTCACCAGAATCTCCTCAGGCATTTTTTCAATCCACTTCGGCTCGGAATCTCTTTCTTCAAGGAAAGCTTCCAAGTACGTCTTTAGGCTGAAAACAAACAAACAAACATATAATTTACAACGCATGAAAGAAATAAGCAGAACCCTCACAATTTGAAAGGTTTAAAAAAACGCCCAGATAACTGTTTAAATGATTTATCAACACAAGATAAGTACTAAAGTGGAAGAAGCATTCTCGGAGCTTGTTAACATTTCGCTTAGAAATAGGAGACATCTTAACAAACTGACGTAAATAAATTTTCCATGAATTTTTCAATACATTTTGCGTAAAACAGAAAGCATTGCCGAAAAAGATTCAGCATAGTTTGCTTCTCACCTGGCGTCAAGATTGAAGTTGCTTTTAACGACGAGCAAGGAGTTAAGTTCAAGTTGCAGTCGCTCAGCGTCAACGCTTGCAAGCCACTTCTTCACTGAATCTATAGGTTCGATTGTTTGGCGGAGTCCTATTAATACATTTCATTTAAAAAACATCATGCCGCGTATAACATGTTGAAGCGGGGCCGCAATTAGCTGATATTTTCAGGGAACAAAATGACTGCAAGTTGCTGTTTCAACCAACAACTAAAGACGTTTTAGGCGCTTTCAAAATGTTTTTGAAAGATTCGAAGTGAGGACAATTGCCCGGTTGCTCCCCCCACTGGTTGCAATCCTGCTTTGAGGTTTTTAAATCTTTTCTGACAATTTTAAACTGAGTTCGGGTTGAAACAGCACTCTTTCGCAAGCAGAATATATTTTTCGCAAGAAAATTTTTTTGTTGCGTTTATTCACGGTGGCTACAGTAACAAAGATGAGATGTCTTGGAACCAATTTTACATTTCCAGACATAAGTCGTGCAGCGAGCACCAACAAAAATATTGTAATGTAATAACAAAAAAAAACAAAAAACGTTTTACCTTCTTCAAGAATATTTTTGAAGGGATCTTGTCCCGCAATCACGTATTTGACAGAACGCTGGCACGAGAACCATTCGAAAAGCGCCAACGTGTGGCAAAGCTGAGACGAGTCAGGGATCAACGAAGCTTCTTCGGGGAGCAACCTCAAGTCGTTGGTGATGTAATGCCGCAGCTGCTGGTCCGCGCTGCCGCCGACCTGCCAGGAATTATGATGATTAGAACCGGAAAGCGATATACATTCCATGCAGTATGTTTATCAGACTGTGCTTCCTGTAAGCCGAGCCATCGAAGTACTGCTGAGAATATCTCATTCATTTGAATTTCGTCAGGTTCGGAAACTTCATTCCGAGTATTTTCAATTTTATAAACGTTCGACGGATTCCTGCTTGCTTACGCGTTTTGTGTCACACACGCGATCGACAAAACGTTTATCGCGAATGAAAGAGACTTGGGAAGTAGAGGAGTTCGATTGGTAGACACAAGAACGCAGCAACGTAAAAGATCAATCCTGAGCTCCAAAAAACGACGGGCTATACCGGGGGTTGCAACATGGGGTACATGTACCACTGAGGGTACATTTTCCTATCTGAAGAGGTGCATTTAAGGTTAGCAATAGAAGGTAAAATATATTTATATATATTTATTTCCAAATATTCTGAAATATAAAGGTTACATTAAAATTTCAGTGGATTGTTGTTATTTTATTCAGCTTTTTTGTTTTAAGAAACTTTAGGGGTACATGCTCATCTGTCGAAATGCTTACGGGCTACATAGAGAAATGTTGGGAACCCCTGGTCTACATATAAGTAAAAACATGGCTTGGTGGACTTCAGCGTCAATGGTGCATCCCACCAGGTAAACATTTGCATTTGTGACTATCCAGTGTGATAGTGGTTTGCGTTTGATGACTACGAGAGTTTAGAGGAAAAAATATCAAGCAAAAGACACAGAACATTTTCCAATTAAAACATGCGTTTAAATCTAGGCTTTCAATAAATATTTGGTTACATCTGATCATTACGTCTATTCGTCTCAGGTCAAGATAAAAAAAATGAAAACTACCATATAGTTGTAAGCAGGGTTGCGGAGCCGAAGTCATGAAGAGTCGGAGGTTTTTGGGTGGAGTCGGAGTCGGATTCCTAAGAACACTAGAAACCGGAGTCAAGATTTTTTTATCCGACTCCGGAAGTCCAATTGCATAATTTTATACATTGCACTCCTACGTTAGGAATCCTAACTCGTGCTTGTTGAAATGACACAATTTCTTTATAAATTTTGATTGAAAAAGAGTTCTTGCTGTGTGCCACGACTTCCATTGATTGATAGTAGCTACAAAATTGTTGACAGCCAAACTTCATTCACGTTATTCTGAGGAGTCGGAATCGGGAGTAGGAATCGGGAGTAGGAAATTTTGGAAATGTCGGAGTTGGAGTCGGACATTTGACTTCCGACTCCGCAACCCTGGTTGGAAATCGTATTTTTCAAACATGTGAACAAAACAAGTAAAAACAGAAAAGTGATCAAATTTATGAAACACTTTATCACGACAGCTAACAAAAGCACAGTCCGCTTACTGTGGAAAGATATTCAATAACCAACGTTAATGTGCGGACTGCTTCGCAAACGTCCGGAAGTCGAGCGGTTCTTCTTTTGTCTTCAAGCTTTCGTATTATCTTTACTGGCAGTGGTCTCTGTGAATAACTATTTAGTGAACAAGAAAACTATGCCAAAAATCAAAACAACAGATAAAGATAATTCAAAAACGTAAAAAAACAAACAAATATTGTGAATAAAGCTTTTGAGCATACAGCCTACCGAGTACATTGCGCTTCAGCGCAAAGACAATGTAGAAAGTCATGAGCAGCTAATAAATTTTACAGGAGCAGCACACCATCCCATTCAATGCACTTGCAAACAAACCTGCGGTACATTTTCTTTCAACTTTAAACATTCTTTCTCGATTCCCACGTCTTGCAAATACTCCAGGCAAGGGATCGACTGGAACAATGTGTTAAAGGCACTTATGACAAATACATAAATGCTTAAAAACAATGTTAGATTATGATGAAAAATTAAAAGTAATCTGAATGTGTTTGCGCAGAAAACTTATCTTGTTTGCAAAACGTTTGTCAAATAAAAAGTTGTACTAAGCCATCGGTCCACACAAGCAGGTTATATTTTGCAGATAACTGTCATAATACCATCATTTCTAGCGCATTAATGTAACGTTGTCGAGGGATAAAAGTGGGTTTATTGTATTTTGAACAATTCTTCCAGTTCAAGATATGATAAGATCGAATAAACTTTTCACCATTAGGACCCCCAATCCTTTAAAAAATATTCCTGAACATACACAATTTGCGACAAACGACAAAAGTATGCTAAAACATAAAACTAAATTGTTGTAGCTGTTGTATCTGCAAAACGATAGTTTTCAGACGCAATCGGTAAAGGATATTGCAATGTAAACACACTCCAATAGACTTGTTACATCAGATTTTGTCGAAACTAGCAACGCAAAGGCAACAAATTTCGCGTCGATGTGTTGCGTCTCAAATACGACAACGTTGATTATACCAGCTGTAATGTCCCTCGCGCACAATGAGGTTGCCAGCAATTGGCCAAGTGTATGAACATTATTGCACGACAACATCTACATCACGAGAGAAACGCAAATCGCATTGTCGGTACGTACGAAATGTTTTACCTTGTCAATTAGCTTCTTGTGCAAAATGAAGCGTTGAATAATCTGCGCACAAAACATAAGTTTTATGAAATGTACAGGCCATCCTACGTCCAGTGACTGTGAATTTTCTGCCAGGTTACAATAAAAAAAAATGTTTGTTGTATTTCCCATGAAACACGAACACAGACGTTATTTACCTTATAAAAAGGATAGTATATTCTTTACAATATGTTTACTTGTTTCTCCAAAGCCGCTATTCTGTACACTATCCTGTGCTCCGGTCCGCTCTCTGTGGTCGTAGCTTCGTACTGCGAATTGGCCAAAATGTATGGAAGCAAGACCTGATCGTTTTCAATCGAGATCAAGTCGTTTGCTGTTAGTTGTTCAATAGTGACTTCCTTAAAGCTACAGAAATAAATGGAGGTTGTACACAATATGTGTCTCAACAAACTTCACTAGCTTTGGTTTTAATGTGGTTTAAAGCATAAAGCTCTAACTGTGCAACAAACTTTAAAATGCAGTAGTTTTCGGTAAACAAAATTTACTTTGTTTGCACTAAAACCCTTCAACATTTTGTTACTTATATTTTTCTATTGCAAACTTAATTTAAGTGTTATTAGTGTACGGTAGAGAAAAACATACAGTTAGCAAGAAAATTACAATATACACGCCACATCACCAGTTGCTGAAGCATGAACCAAACATTAATTTTTCCCAATCGTCCCTGATACAGATACAAACATCACTGTTTATGTGCTTCGTATCTCATTTTCTACATGACAGATTGAATTGAACAACACGTTTTCAGTTAACGCAGAATTAAACAAGATATTTATGCGCTAAACGTCCATGAAAATAGTTCTATTATTCTAACCTACACGTGTCAATAGCATGAGTTTTTAATATATTTTCATGGAATATTCCACATCACGGCTATTACGTCAGCGCGCATGATCAAGATAGCGAGACAGCTGGAATTTCGAAGGTTCTGCCCCTTGAACCCAGTGTCAATTGAAACTCTTGGGATGTATGAAGCTGAGCCTCTACATTCTAGACTGTAGAATCGAGAATATATAGGGACATTGCAATAACCTAGCTACATTATTAACTTTGTCAGTCCTATTCACAAGATTATAGAGATCAAGTAGTCAAACGATTTACGAAATTCACGTTTCTGAGACATAGAATTAGGTTCAGTTTATTAATTCGATGAATATTTTAGATGGCCAAGAGCTTAAAGCGCCAACAACCGTTCGCAAAAAAACACACTCGTTGTTAACTTCGTAGAAATTTCACTCAGTGATCCGAAACGCCTAGCTAGAAAAAGAAGTTGGTGAAATGCAATAATCCTGGACTTTTAATAAATGATTGCTATTTATGCGTTCCTGATGGTTTTGCACACCGCTTCAATAATTGCCCCCCAAAATTTGTGAGAGCGACTGCGATTTTCGACCACCTTGTATGTGCCCCTGCATTTATCTACACCATGATTGACAACCAGCATCCCTTCGCTTGGTAAAAGTCACTGCTCTTGAAGAACACTATGGGCCAGCCACTGAAATGCGTCAAGAGCTGCAATTGTGATCGTTTGAAAACGACACTTCGCGCAACACCAAGCGGTTATTGGGCGGCTGCCTGTGAGCAGGTTGACCACAGACAACAGGTTCGACAATTCAATAATAAACCTACGTTGGCTTCGACTGAAGGATTTCTCGGCACGTGTGCAGGAAACCATTCTGTTGGTCGATGATGAACTGGACGAAGAAAAGGGGCCACCGGCCTTGGCCCACTTTGCTGGGCAGGCACATCGAAATCGGACTGTCCAGGTCGATCGCACCGGCAACGTCATGTCCGGGTATGTGGTACGAGGCAGTCACTTCCTCTTTGTGCTTAGTACACACAAAAAATCATCTCACAGAACTGATACTTCACGCCAACAACAAAATGTGACACGAAAATATGATTGAGTGAGTTGAATTAAAAAAGGAACATTAGCACACCTCATTCCATAGGTCGATGTAAAGCTGAAGCGATTCTTCCGAAACCATACAATCTGTTTCTTCCAAGTAATCTCGCAAAGAGATGGCGTCAACGTCGTGAGTATCAACCTTTCGTTGATATCTGAAATGAAACCAAGGTTTGCCATAAATGTGTGTCGTGACCAAACCATTAACTAAGCTATTCTTGACGAAAGCATAGCAAACAACACGTTTTGAAACTGCCGGCGCACATTTTCACAATTTATGTCAGAATAACGTTTAAATAAAACAAACTGCAGTATGCCAAGTTTTTGTGAGGATGCCAAAGTTCTTTGCACTTTTTCCAACAATTTTTTTAAACTGAGTTTAGAAAATAAAGCCTATGGTGTTAGTGCAGCCCACACCGCACTCCTTTTATGGCTCCTGCCGCACCCCGTTTATGGCTCCTTGCATCGATTTAGGCTGAATGGTTTTCCAAAGAAACACGAGTCTTGTTTGGATGTGAATACTGCAGAAAACTGTAAAATTGTTACAAAAATTCTAGAGACAACATCTGCAACATATACTGACATTGCTCTTGTTTCTAAGGCCTGGTTTTGTTTTTTAACAAAATGGAACCCACAGCGCAGCATACAGATCGTTTTGTCCGCTAATACTGAAAACGTTTTGTCCACAAACGTTTACTCTATTCCAGCTTTCACGGTCGGCGATAGAAAGCTAATACATTCGTTAGACCCACACAACCAAACTGCAAAACATTGGAAATTATTGGGAAGTCCATCATAAAAGTTGGACTATAAAAATCATAAAAAAATGACTGTTAAAAACACCATCAACAATTTTCACGGCATCTCATTTACTAACAACTGAAAACATAGCGGAACAATAATGATCGTTTTAAAACTGTTCAAACAATAATATATTGAAAACAGTGGCAAGCAAACAACAAATACGAATGCAATCGTGTTTTATGCAGAAAACAGTAAAAAATGCCAGAATTCACCAATAACAACTATTGAAATGAAAAACAATGCAACACCTTTTCTGCATAGTTTGCTGCAGATTCAAAATCGATTCCAAATGTGAGATCAGTGATATTTTGTCATTTTCTAGAATGAGCTTAATGATCGCTCCATCCGCTGAAACAAACGCAAGTATCACGAGTAGCACGAAACACCAGACATTCAATCCAAACTCCACTGAAAATCGATTTCGCAAAAGTGATAACATGCTTCATAAACCGTTTGTAGGTCACAAGATTATTTTTAAGCACTTAGATTTTCCCACGCAAAAAATAAGCAAATACAAAAACTAAACGGCGCTAAGCAAACAACACCATAAAAACGCACAAAACTGCTGAGCGTCACGACACTGCATCACCAACCTCCTTCAGCAACATCAATGCCCTCGAGTTTCTGTCGCAAATGGTTGACCGATGCGTGAACTCTGAACTTCCACAACGAGTTGTCGTTCCATGGAACAATTTCATCTGCGTCACTTCCGCTTGTTGCATTCACAACCTCGTCCGAGATTTCATACACAAGACTAAAAGACAGAACAGATTTCCACAGTTTGTGAAAATAAACTAAAATCTGATTGAGCTTTCGAAACATCATTTGCGATGACCTTCACCAGCGCTCTTTTCTTCAAATTACTATTAGAGGACACGTTATTTTAATAACCACATCGCCTGCGGCCTGCGTGGTAAGACATCGCCAGGACAACACATCAACAGCAGCTTCGACGACATTGGCTATGCTGTGACCTTGGACAATGCGGCTGAAGACAAGGGACAGACAAGGTAAAAAGTATGACCTTAATTTCACGTTGCTGCGTTGCTGGTCAGCGTTATTGTTCACACTTACTTGTCAAGGTCTGTTTTTTGCTTGAATTCGAGAATAGTCTTTCTCGCTTCATTCACGACTTGATCGGCTTCCGAAAACACCTTCGTCAGAAATTTCTTTTGAAACGAAGCTTCCCAGAGTTTCCTTCCGACCATCGACTGAAGGTTAATTTGACCGTGAAGGCGTTCATCCTGCGAGCAGGAACATTGCGAAAATAAAAAGATTGAGAATGTGACAGAAACATCGAAGCCATTGCAATGACAATCGCGAATGTGTCAGAACAATCGAGGAATGTGACACACAATCGAGAGTGTGACAGAATAACCGAAGGCATTGCAATGTACAAACCTGACAACAGCGAATGCTCTTCAGCACTTGATGTAGAAGCAGCGCGACGTCGTCGAAGCTTTTTCCAACGCAGTGCGCGAGTTGCCGCAAATTCAGCTTCACACGGTTCGTCAATAAGGCTGTAGTTGCAGCATCACTACCCAGACGGAGGATACTGAAACAAGGGTTTGCATCACCACTACATTTGTCGCAGTGACAAAAACAACGCAAATCTCTGTTTCGCTTTCTTTAAACTTTCCCATGTGTTATATAAAACAGACTAAACATTCCACTAAATCCAACATTTGCAATTATTGTAAATGCAAATAGGTATATACGTTCAATTTTATCAGCTTATAACCTGTCTCTACGCCACCAAAAATTACCTGCGCACTTCTCGTCCGGACTTATGAGCAATCAGCATAACTCCATGCAGCAGGAATCGCATGGCGCACACGCTCGCTCTACTGCACGAACGTTCAGGCGCGGGCTTAAGCGATGGAGCCTCGTCCAGCGGCAGTCTGTAACCTATCTGGCTTTCCTCCGACAAGGCACCTGCTTTGTTTCCCGGTTTCAGAACACCTTCTGAAACGCCGCCAATAGGCGCCTTGCATTCAGGGCAGACGGAGTCATCCCTGATCGGGTTTGTGCAGTCACCAATGTAGTAGAGATGATTATTCGGACATAGGTACTCCTTCGGTGGTCGCGACTGGTAGCCTTTCCATCTCTGGATCTCTTCCCTTACTGATGTATCAAAGTAAATTGATTCGGGCATCGTTGGCAGGAAACTGGTTGAGATCAAGTCTGGATTTAGCATCAGTTCTTGCAGGTCTTTCACCAGCGCTCGCCGCTGCGTGACAAACGTAAAATAAACATTGGCAAGAAGGTTGTTGACTACTTCTTGCACATATTTGTCTTCGTCGTCAAACAAATCTCTCTCACGAATCAGTTCAAACATTTCTGCTCCACGATTCTCATTGTGACAGACTGTCGTCAAATGTTCGACAAACCAGACTTTTAGCTGATTGAGGGCCGGTTCGTTGCGACCCCGGGCTGAGACTACAACTGCGAGCAAAATCTGAACGGTGTTATCTGTCGAATACACAGCAACATCGGTTGCCTTTTCCAGTTTGTCACGAAAATCCTCGTCTTCTTCTTGGCAATGCAGATGTTTCTTCCATTCGGTGTAAAGTTTGCCAGAAACTACCAGCTTGTCAGGCATTTCCGTACCATCAAGTGCACGTTCACAGTCGTATAGATGCAAAGGAACGAGTCGCTGCGCAGTAGTGTCTTCCAGCAACTTGGAAAAGTAGTTTACACCGTGATGACGGCAGAAGATTTTCACAAAGTAGTTCTTCGCTGCTTCGCAGACTTCAAGTGCGTCAACGATATCTTTAACCGACGTTGTTTGCTCTTCGTCGCTCTTGTCCAGCATGTCGAAGACTTTTTCAGACAAAACTCCAGTTGCGAAACGCAAGTTCGCAGCAACATTCAAATGCTGGACTTGATTCAACGTCTCGGAATTTTCCGCCGAGCGAAGTTGCTCGTTCAGCAGAAGCAATATCTGGCGTGGATCCGTGGGCTTGTTTCTCAATGAATCTTCAATGCACTGTATGTAGATCATCATAATTTCTTGCTTGTCGTGAAGAACAGCTCCGAAACGAGTGAAGTGTTTTTCCAGTTGAGCTTCGACGGTCGTCTGGTTGTACCGCAACAGCAGTTGGAGAATAAACGACCTCACCGTGGGCGTGTTGTCAAACGTCGACGTGCTTAAAGGTGAAATTTGCTTCGTTGTTTTCTTTGCAATCACCAAGTCGTGCAGCACGTCTGGGATGTTTTCGTCCAAATCCAAGTCGCAAGCATCTGCTCCTGGTGCAGGGAAGCACAACGTTGACAAATACTCCAGGAAAAAGCTGGTGCAGTTCGCAGTAAACGTCTCCACCCCGCTTGCTTGTTCGGTGCTCAGTTGGGTTGGAGATACAGGGAAATCGTCGGGAAGGTTGACGCGGCACTTCGGACATTCCTTAACGTCTTCAGTCACCGACAACTTCATGCACAAAACGCACATGTGATGCTCACAGGGTAGAACAATTGGATCAACAACTTTTTTCTTGCAAACCGAACAAGACAAACTTTTCCAGTTAAGCAAGCTCTTCAGGCTGACGTCCTTGCAACATCCAGACAAATGTTTCATGACGATTTTCAAGAACTTTTCGCTTTGCAAGCCAGCTTTAATCGCACCTTTCCACAGTCGCTTTGATACCGGTACAAGAAGTTCCAGGTAAGACTCAAAAAGCGTTTGCGGTAAGCCTTGGGGAATCAGCTGGTCCAGAAACAGGTGAGCAAATTCAAGCGCCTTCCACACTTTTTCCAGTTCAGTGGCGTCATCATGCTTGCAGATTGCCTGAGCTGCTGGTCGGAAGCGATCAATCAGATTGACCCATTTCCGGTAGTCCTGGGATGAACTGATTTCATCCGTTTCTTGCTTGAGATGGTCCAACGCTGTTTCGAAAACGAAAAAGTGCGCTAACATCTTCATACTTCCCTTTTGCCGCGAGACCCAGCCGGTCACGTTTGTGTCGCTCAGTGCCTCAGGAAGTGAGCTCAACATTGTTGAAATTTGCTGCAGTTCGCTGGATACGTTTTTGAAAAGGAGAAACAAGCACGCTACAAGGTTGCTCGTTCCGCTGGTGCAGTACTCACGTGCCTCTTGTTTTGCCTTGAAAATTTCCATGACAACATCTTCCACGAAGCGCATCTCCAATTGCTGCCCAGTTCCGCTTCTGTAGAGCACGTGAACTAGGTCCTGAATGAAGCAACGTAGAATTTCAAGGGCGAACGAAGACAGCCCGTTCTGCAAAACCTGATTGAGGCTGCTGTTCATCAGTTTGTTGTGGAATGCGGCTTCTCGTTGTTCGCATTCAACGTGCTGAAGCATTTGCCACAACTTACAAAAGTGTTCGACGATTCTACGCCCAAACGGAAACGAGCACGAGAAATTCTGATGGCCTTTGACCAAAAACTCCGCACGGTTTCCAGACATATCGCGCCATTTTAGTTGAAACAAGTTTGATTCTTGAAACAAGTTTATCCAAAGCTCTTTCAAGCACAGCGACATTCGGGATGTGTCGCTGCTGCAGAGTATGTCCAAGTTCCGATCCTCGTCAACCTTGCTGATGACGTATGCAAGCGCAGATGAGGTCAGCCGTTTCAGATACAGCCACAAGGTCTTAGTGAAACTGCCACCTTCGTTAAGAGAATCATGCGCGCAGGCCTCGTCGATCATCCATGATTCTGGAGAAGCAACAAGTTCGTCTCTTTGTCCCATTATGCTAACGATGTGCTTAGCAGTACAGTGAAGGAAGGGCCTTGAAACAATATCCTGCTCTGTCAAAAGGGCGATCAGCTTCTTCATTCTTTCAGGGTCATAGTAGTCTTGATCTCCGCGCAATTTCATAAGCGCAGTGGACACGCAGCACTTCATTAAGTGAAACAAGTCTAAACAAAAATCCGTATCGGCCAAACTGCTGACAGTTCCGCTGTCCAAGGTCTCGTTTCGACGACGTTCAAATCCAGACATGAAAACCTCGTGTAGGCTCATTCCCCAAAGCTTGCTCGGTAACCCCAAATGGTCAAACGAAACCCGCAGCTCGTCGACGAAAACACAAACAGAGCCAGGGCTATGAAAACTTCTCATTTCTTTGGAACTTCCACTACTACGCTCAACAGAATGAAGAAATGTGATGATCGAATGTGATTGCTGTTTTTCCCGAGAACAGTATTTCGCGCGGATGAGATTTTTCACTGTATACTTGGCGCAAGCAACCAAGTCCGCAGTGGCGTTAGCTTGTGGGCACTGTATCAAAAGCACGAAGTCGTTTGAGAGGCTGTTAGACGCCACTTCCTGACGTGCTGCACGTGATAAAAACATTTCTATTTTTTTTGTGAACTCGTCGGCCGTTGAGAACTGTTGCAAGGTTAAAAGCATGATGGAATTCTTGTCAAGCCCAAGCATAACCTCAAGTTTTTGCCTGTCAGTTTCGGAAAGAATCTGAGAAAAGGACACCACGTCAACCATTTGAGACTTGGTCGCATCACGTGGTAGTTGCAGTAAGCTCTCAAGAAAGGAAAACAAGTTATCGTGGCTTTGTTGGTGAAGGTATATTTCCTGCCATTTTTCACATTCCTTATTAACGCCCGACATACTCAACCTAAACACGCTGTCCATGCACGCAATGTCAATTAGTTGCTTTTTTGCTTCTTCAAAGACTTTCCCATTCTGCGCAGAAGATAAAACCACTGAAGCTGCCGTATCAGCTGTGTAACCAACAAACGCCTCGCAATCGGTGAAGTTCTTGATTTTGTTTCGCTGGTGAGGTGCAATGTTGAGCTTGCTGAACATCGACGCCCATTTGTGAAGGCGTTGTGCAATTTCTTGTTGGTCGACATCAAGGACACTCGATGTATTGAACAAATGCTTTTCCAATCTGTTGATGAGCGGAATCGGAAACTCTTCGTAGACAATGCTACGGTCTTCAATCACAATCAAGCGAAAGTTTTCCGCTACTCGGCATTTCACTCTGTGACCTCCCAGCCCAAGATCGACATATCGTTGACCAGCAAAGGTGACGTAATGCTGATTCAGTGCGTCATAAAGCGATTCATACAAGTCTCTGAGATTGAGCAAAACAACAGTCTGACCGGATTCCATGCACATCTTGATGCGGTTGATGTTTCGACAAACTTCGGTGTAGTTGTTGTCTTGTGGAAAACTCGAACCGAAAATGACTTGAAAACTTGAAATATCAACAACTTGACTGAGGAGGTCGACAGCAGTGAAGTTATTTGACATGAGGAGAAGGTATCGGCTTTGCGATCCATCTGCGAAATCTAAATTGTCCTTCAGCATCTTCTTTAAACTGACCGTTTGCAAAACAAAGTCAGGATAGACAGCTTTGAGCTTTTCGCAGAAGACAGCAAGATAGTCTTTCGGGCCACCGCTGAAATTCCTCAGGACAGCATAAGCAACGTCGCATTCGGAAATGTTCTCGGAATTTTTCTTCACAATGGAAAAGATCATCTTCAGCAAGCTGTAGTAATCGCGCAATCCAAAAAACTCACGAATCTGTTGATTTTCACCCACGGGGCATTCTTCCTGGTCTCTGCACACAGTCCAATACGATTCAGTGACAGCATCAACAATATCTGCAACTTCTTTGTAAGAGTCACTCTCGCCCGACGTGAAAATACCTTTGGCAGTCAGCGTCAAGTCGTCCTTGGCAGGAGCTCCGCGATGCACGAAAACTCCTCTGTTCATTTTTGCTGGATCAAGCGCCCAATTAGAGATGCCAACGAAACCGACCCTTTTGTTCGTGTCAGTTTCTTTGATAATTAGGTCTTGAGACGAATCATCACTTCCATCAGTTGTTCCGCTTTCAAGCAAAGGATGCAGTACCTTGAGTGGCATCTTCGGTGAGTCCTCAGCCAGTCCGATTTCATCCAGGACTACGACAGCCACGAATCTAGTTGGGTCTTCTTGTTTTTGCAGTTTCATGCACTGCCCGAACACGCTTTCGATTCCTACAGCATCGGAGACAGGGCTGCACTGAAACGACAGAACCTGAATTTGTTTCAAGCGCCTGAATACTGCGTTGCCTGAACTCAAGCCCTGCATTGCGTTCGTTACAATGGTCTTCGCCAGTGACTTGGAACTACCCGGCCTTCCAATCAAAAACAGAGGTATTCTCATCTCAGCGCACATAATGATCATGAAAACATTTTCACGCAGTGCTTCGTTTTGTGCCACGTCGTCATCCAACTTAATGTTTTTGAGAAACACCGATTGGCAAGCCACAATCTCTTCGATGATTTGATGCTCAGAAACGTCTAATCCATAGGTTGCAAAACACTTGCTTACGGTTTGTCGGTATACTGCTCGACTAGCCAAAGTCACATGGTAACACATTCCAACAGCTTGGATCAGGCATCGGTTGACTGGATGTAGTCGTTTCCTCCCCTGAACGTCGTCTTCCTTCTCTTGGTCAACCAAACGAAACAGCCAGTGCTTGTTTCTACAAAACCACTTGAAACTGACAAGGCATCGCTCTACATCTCTTAAACTCACGAAATGACACTCGTTTCTTTTCTGGCGCATATAGGCTTGAGATTGAGCCAAGATTTCCACGATTAAACGAAAGTCACTTGACACTAAACCAACGTCTTCTTCATGACCGAGACGCTGAACCATTTGCTCAATATACTTTCTTTCTGCATGGTTTTGCAGTTGACCGAAATCCCAGACCAACGGTTGCATGCTTGGAGGAAGAGCGATCACTCTGTAAACCAAGCAACGCATTGGAATCTCGCCGAGCTTCTCAACTGTGTCATCAGTTTTAACTCGAAAACCTAATCCAGCTGCTTCCATGCTGTCAATCGCTTCCTGGCTGTGCTTTCTGTACGGATTGCAGGCTGCCACAATCCGCAAGCCGCACTCCTCAACACTTTCTCCGTGAATGCTTCCGTCACAAACAAATTCTTTGATCGCGTACACCGCTTCTGTAGTGTTGGCTTCATCCAAAAACAGCATGGTGTCAAAATTCCACTCCTGTTGATTGCGCTTTGCGAGGTCTGCGGCTTTACTCAGAAGCCTTCTGAGGTTGATATCGGGTGGAATGTTTTCGGCAAAATCTGTCGCTTTCCTCAAAATACTGTCCGAGCTTGGGGGTTCCTGAAAGGCTGCTGAATGTTCAAATGATTTCAATACAGCTCTTTCAACCGAAAAGTACTGTGCTTCGTGCCTCACAAAATCCTTAGCTTGCTTTAAAACGACGTGGACTTGGTGGCGCAGTTGATTCTTTCGAGCGAGACGCACAGCAGCCCTCAGTTGTTCATGGAGATGATTAACTGTTATACCTCCATGGACTTTTACTATCATCATGTTACGTACAATCCGCTGTAGAAGCTCATGTCGGCATTGTGGTTCTGCATTTCCGTGGTTTCCGTGATCAGGGAGATTCCGGTTTGGTCTTCCCGCTTTAAGTTTGCTCATGAACTCGACCATTCTTGTTTTTCCGCATCCAGTCTCTCCCATCACCACAACAGGAATGTTGCATCTGAACCTCATGTGAATTGCGAGCA
>JGI24158J21664_10005058_pt1 | contig 17149 bp, 9 predicted proteins | sample Ectturendosymbi3_FD_21664 | JGI IMG/M metagenome (IMG submission 21664)
TTTTGTCAACTTGTGGTGCGGCCTGAGGGGCCTGAGGGGCCTGAGGGGCCTGAGGGGCCTGAGCGGCCTGAGCGGCCTGAGGGGCCTGAGGGGCCTGAGGGGCCTGAGCGGCCTGAGGGGCCTGAGGGGCTAGAAGTATTGTTGCCAAAGTTGACCGGGATTGTTTTATCTGTTTCGGATCAAACATTTGTCAGCTAATCTTGTTTTGAAACTTTTGTTAAAAACAATCAAACATCAAATTGTTTTTTCGTAAAATTTGAACGATTTTAATGAATTGCGACACCTGGTGTTTACTCTCAGACCACCCATGATTTCAAACCATCCAACTCTTTTAAACCTAAAAATGGAAACAGTATGAACATAACAATATCTGTCAAACAAGTAGTAAATTTATAAAATATAACGCAATCGTTCATATCAGCAACAAATTGCGAGCAGCGAAATATTTTGCACTAATCCCAAAATTGTTTCTCTAAACGTAATTTTATCATTAAATTACAGGAAATTGTAGAAAGTTATGCGATGATACTTTTCTTGCGAAGCTGCTCAGTTTTGCGATGCCTCGTTGTGACCTCACAAAGTCAGTAATGGTAGTCGATGGTTGGCCATGCAGAATAATAACACTTATTTTTCAGAATACGTTCCAAGTAAATTGCCGGCTTGGATAGGCAGAAGTAATCCTTGGATCAGCTCTAATTTGATTCCGCAACCAAGGTCGACAATCTTGTATGTGAAGTCATTCGAGTGTGAAAGAAGTGGTTTGGTTAAAGTTTAACTCTTCGCTGAAGCTCTACAGCGCAAGTTGGGATTGGACCGATAAAGAAACCGTCATAATGGTCTTCAATCAGGTCTTTAAATATTTTCGCCAAAACGACGCCCACGTTAATCTTCGGATCCAGTTGAGGATTATTTTGTTACATTAAAAAGACATCAAGTAAGCTATCACTAATATTTTCCTGTTTTTGTAAACACTTTTTCAAAAGTGGACAGAACGGATTGGATGAAAACTCTTGCAAAATGCTGCGGGTGATTTAATAACTTTTACGCAGAGCCTAAAGTTGGTTTCAGAAATCAAACCAGCCAAGCGTCTAAATACTGTAAAAATTGCTTTTAAGTGAAAGCACCGTCTTGCTAGCTACACACGGGAAAGTGGCCCAGATGTCGTCCAAGGACCAAGTGGGTTGGCTACATCTCCGACCTTGCTTGGTACCGTCTTGGTGCGAAGCCAGCAGAACTATCTGAGATTGCTGTTGACCGTGAGGTATTCCAAGTTCTCCGAGGGCTGCAGACCCGCAACCCCCCCTAGAGGAAACGCGGGCACGAAAATGTATGAATGCACCGACAAACCTTGCACAGTATAGACTTTCAATTGCAATATACATGATCATCTTGCATTTAAAAGACCAAAAAATTTAATGTTTATGTTCTTTAACTTCATTCAGAAGCGCCAGGCTCCTTTTTTTCAGTTCGTTGCTTTATCTTCTTAAAAATCTCCGATTGAAGTGCTTGGATTATTACACACTATCTGTAAAAACCATTGATGGGACTTTCATGACAAAATAGCTTTTATGAAAAAGAGGTTTCAAAACTCCTCATTGTGATGTAAAATTTTTTCTACTTGAATTTTCAGCTCAAATCAGCCATCTGCGAAAAGACTGCACCATTGTCGAGTAAACAAAAAGTGATTACTTAGTTTAACGATCAGGTTTAGATCCATCACATGATTAGAGGCCTTCACTATCCACTCAGCTAATTTTCACCTGCTCACTCAGTTAACTTTTCATAGAAACGGTTTGTCAAAATAATAATTAGAAGCAATCAAATCAAAGGATTACGTTTTGTAGATATGCACCGCAATTGTTATGTCATACATGTTTTTTCAACAGAGATAATTGCAAGCGCAAGGCAAGTGAAGCGATAGCACAGACCATAAAAACATGTACAGACTTTTTCGTTACATGTTTGCTCACACTTGATGCTGTGACATCATAAACCATTAGCATGAGACATTTTCCAATGCAAACAACATATGAGACGTTCAGCAATTTGCGCTTCGTGACTTACTGTCCAGCACAACTTGCCAGAAATGCTTTCCGCGGGGGGGGATCTACTTGTGGGAGGCGATGTTCCAACATTTGCTACAAGTTCTGAACGTGAGAGCAACATGATCGAACTGCACCGCGTTGGTTCGAACACGTGCGTGTGATGTCATAATAGATAAGCGCCTCAGAGAAATTAATCTCTTATCAGATCCTGGATTTGTTCGGTAAACAAAGGCAGAGTCGCGTTCTAGAATTCATATTTTCCGGTTTCCCTCCAGACCTGGAAACAAATACGATTCATAAATCACACAACGCTCCTGACATATTGGCCGAACGTGATGCGACAAGAGTCGCTTTTTTCTTCGACTCATTCGATCCGAACCGTCACGTTCCGCTCTCGCTCGTCTGTCAACGCTTCGCCCCACCGCCTCTGGAATTTTTCGCTTTTCCGAACCTCCTCCTCCCCGGTCATTTCGCTGCTCTGCGTCGCCACCTGTTGAAAAGACCCTTCAATCAACTGAGTAATTGTTACGTCACTTTGCTCTTTTGTGAACCGACATCTGCCAGTGGTTGGGAGTTACACGCCGGCGAAGGTGGGTTGCCAGGTGTTGGTGTGCTCCATCCACTTGTTGCCAGGCACTGACTCACCCACAAACATTCAGGGCGCGACAAAGCACGGAGTAAACACCGAAATATAAATTTCGATCTTGTCAGTAGGTTGGGGAATTGCACCGTTAATAAAAGTTGTCACAAACTTCCTTACATTTCGGTGCGTGTGCGAAGGATATCAAATATGCCATTCATGCACCCTTCATGTTACATGTCGCTTGCATTGCTTGGTGAGATTTTTATTGTTAGATCATAATCAACTGGTGTTCGACCTTCGTTTGACCCTGCTGCGGGCGCGTCGACGAAAACAATAAAACTCGGCGAAGTATTGTTTTCGTTTTTATTTTCTTCGGCTGTTGTGATGTCATAAACGATGCTGCTCATAACTACCGCAGTGAACGTTGGCATTAGAAGGTGATTGGAGGAGGATCGCTTTGAAAACAACCACGCAGGGTGCGAATCAAATATTTTAAGTTGTTACAGAACTGCGAAAAAGCAACTTTAATGCATCCGAGCAAGATTTATTTATGATTTTTCAGTCGTTAAATAACTTATCAAAAACGTGTCGTCAGAACAGAGTTTTTGGAGAAACAAGGTTTGTGAACGAATTCCAAACCGCTGTAGCGAAACAGAACCTGTAGAGGGAGCAAGGGTAGGGAAGTTACCATTTCCAGTGTTTATAGACCTTAAAAATGCCGTCACCAATCACAANTAAATTCACATANTTTTTGAAAAAACTTCATCAACATCTCTAGATGATGCAAAAACTTCAGTTTTACCCTAAAACACTAAGCATCAACTATGAGGTCANCTGTTATTATATATGGGGAACTCAACACCAAGTGCATTCCCATTAGGGGCGACCCTGACTTGGGAGCTTAGTTATATAAGAATTTTTGTATACAAACATTAACCACTTTTCAGAGAACCTCTCCTAGCAGAAGAGGTTTGGCAATTTTTGCTGCATTTAGTATTTTCTTCAACCTTTGCGGCGGCTTTACGAAAATAGATGATTGGTGAATGTTCAAGGATGGATGAGAATAAATTTCCCTAAAATTCGCTTCTATGCGCTTCGATTTTGGTGACGCGTCTCTTTCAATGACGTCATTTATCATTTGGTGATTCTCGTCTGCAGTTCGTGCGAAACCACAGAACAGACGTGGAAAGCAAACAAAGTGAACAAAGATTCTTCTATAACGTCCCTAGAAAACGTTTTACTTAAAACTACAACGCTGCTTGTGGCCTTGAGCTTGTCTAAAACAGACTAACGAAACTTTCCTCTACTTTTCATAACCCGTTTCATTTTCTACATCTTATTGTATTTGTTGGTTGACTGTTAGTTGAATGCAAGCGGTTGATGAGATTCTGGGATGCATTCACCGAATGCACCGCAATTCACCGGAGGAACCGCAATTCACCGGAGGAACCGCAATCCACCGAATCCACCGCAATTCACCGGAGGAACCGCAATTCACCGGATGCACCTTAAATGTCGCAAGGATTGCTGCTTATCTCGCTCCAAGCATCGCTGCCACGTGACACCACTCCTTGGTTGTTGCTGATCAACCTTTGATTTAATTATAGTTGGGCCTGGTTCTGCTCCAGTGCACATTCCTTTGCAACTGCCGCCGTAGCTCAGGTTTTGCTTTTGTCGATTTTGCTAAGCTCAGGTTGTGTGACTTTGCTCGATTTTAGGTAATTTATTTTGTGTAAAGAAAATCTTAGGCAAAATTTTTTTAGCAAACCCCATGCCTGGAGTGCTCGCAAGTCTCGACCGAACCCCCGATTCTGGGGTCAAAGCACCTCGAGCCGAATACCTTTGATTTCTGGTCAGCTTTGATTCGACAGAGAAACCAGTGAAGCTGCTGCTTTGCTCGTCTGTTCGCAGAGTGCTGGGGTTAATTCGGAGCAGCCCGCACAGGCAACCCGGTTTGCGGGGGGCGCGTTGTCATGTAACGTTTGTGTATGGGGAGTGACAGGGGCCAGTCAAATTATCTGGGCTTGTTAAAGCTTCCCGCAATATGTAAAACCGAATGAAAATTTTTTGTGTAGTTCAAAGTTGGTCAAGTTTCTGTCAGCGAAAGAAAACGACATTTCCACTTGCAGAACGCTTTGTATTGTACTTCATTAAAAATAACTTGTGTTCTTTCGGCAACATATTCTCCATGCACCTAAGAAATCAAAACCACGACTTTCCAAGTTTAAAGTAACTTTCGATTCTCTGCTTTTATATGTGTTTTGAGCAATTCCGACAAGTTACAACCGTTTGAGTAGAAAACTAAACAAAGTAGCCTATGCTTGCTTTGCGTCAAGCAATTTTTATCAGGTTCGTTCGGAACAAAGCGCAAGTGTTTCACAAAAACCTGCTCAAGTAAAAATGACTTTATCTTGACGAAGAGAATAATGACATCGTAGCCGAAGGTCAAGTGTTAAGGGAGATTATAGAGTATAAATGAAACTATCTCATCCCACTGTAACAGACTGTTTGTAAAAAATGGCAACCCAAGCGACAGGCTTAAATTCAGTTCTTATCGCAATCAGTCAACATTGATCTTGAAAACAAGATTTAAATAAACAAATGTCATCCATTTCTGCCACTTAAGACATAATTGTAAAGCGCATTCCCTTATAAGTTTATATTCGTTGTTCTTTCGCTTTCCTTGAAATTTTGCCTAAAAACGACGCGAAATTAATTGTCCCAGCAAAAATTACATGCATCCTCAGAGATGTTTCAACAATTCAAGGCATCAATGAAAATGCAAGCATGCATGTTCGTCGTTAATATAAGTTAAGTCTTTTTCAACGTCCTAGATGTGTTATTTAAAAATGATAATGAGTGAAGGGAACAGACATGAAATTCAGTTACTGACATTGCGGAGGTTTATCCGCAGTACTTGATACATAACCTTAGGCCGGCAGATTTGGAAATTTTAAACAACATATAAAAATATCTGGAGCATCTGCTTATGCTTTCGTATTTAGAGATGCTGTTTATATGTAAAATATGAAAGACCTGTCGTTTGCTCTTGCAGGCAAATGCAAGAATCAATTGAGACGCTTAGCATATGACAGATAACGTCTTCTCACGTTGGTGAGGACACACAGCAGCAATGTGCAGGTGAAGTTCAGTTGTTACCAAAAACTTCGAAATCCTCCCTCATTTTTTCAGCTTTGCATTTTGATAACTTTAAACAGAAATAGTATGATTAGCGAAACCACATTAGCCTCCATACTGTATGTTTTAATAATGTTGTTGTCAGCTACAAATATCTAATTCAGATAAATCAGCCAACACACGTGCAGATAAAACAAAAACAAGCTGTTCTAGACCAAACCACCAAAAGAGTATGTACGTTAGTAACTAATAAAATAACTAATGTTCTCAGTTTTGTTGTTGTGCGGGAGACTACGCGATCCGCTAGGTGGCTCAGAGGAGAAGACGTTCTCAAATTGTTGTCTCTCAAGTCAATTAAAGTCTTACGACAGTTTTGTTTTTCTGAAATAATGTTTATTTTCATATCGTTTCAGAAAACCTGTGTTCGATTCTTCGTATGGTCCGCTCAAAGTATAACCTCTTTTCACATATATTATTTAAAAAGTTAGCTCACAAACAGCGATGGCAGAAAGTTTTTAGCTGAGCTGCAAGCTTTCGAGGAATCAACCGACTAAGCTCTACTTTCAAAACTTGGCGAGTTGCGCATATTTGTTTTCAAGTAATTGGTCTCCACAAATCTCCACAAATTTCCACAAAGACGATGCAGTCAAATCAATCAGCAAATGTTTATTGATTTAACGCAACTCTACGTATCCTTATTCCTGGAATCTCATTCGAATATAATCACAAAGCAGCGAAAGAACCTCAAACTTTTGCAGGTCAGTTTTCCACCGGCGTTTTGTGTTTTTGATAATCTCAATTTGAGGGCGCAACGTTCATTGGAGTAGTTTGATGTTGAAGTCTAAACGCTAAAAAAATGATAAAAAATGGCAAAAAAATTAATGACGAACCTTAATCATTCCACGAAGACAGCTACCAAGGAATAAATTATAGAATTTTTGCTGTGGCTTATGGTTTTCAGTGGAAAAGTGAAAAAGGGATGTTATGCTTGAATTTTTTCCAAACTTCGTGAAAGACAAACTTCGACAAAGAAACAAAACTTGTGCAGCTTCTTTTGAGGAAAAATTTTCTAAGTTTTTATAATTTTTTGCACTTTTGCTTTACTGACTTGTGTTTACTAAGGGTCGGTTCCTTCTTGGTCTGCAAAGCATGCATGCCTTCTTTGTGTCACAATGTGGATAATGTCGATAATAACATCGAAGTAATTCCGTTCCACGTTTCATTCCCCCAACTACGACGTTTTATTACCTGTGCGAAACAAAAATTAGCGTTTTTCCAGAAAAATGAATCAAGTTTTATTTTTTCTCTTTAACTGATGTTCTAAAAATACCCGGTGTAAATTTCTAGTGTGCCTCGCCCCACCATCCTGCGATGCTACGTTCGGATTCGCTTCAATTGCAGACTTCAAACACATTGGCTCACGACGTCTTTGAACTTGTTTTTGCACCTTTATCACGTCACAAACAGTTTTAGATAAAACGCGGTACATCATATGAATACCTTGTGAAATGTTTGTTTCCATAGAAACCTGAATCTTTTGAAAAGTATGTTGCGCACATGAGAATTGAACTTGAAGCGATGGAAGGTTTGTTGGGAAAATGCAAAACCAAGCTTTTTTCTGGAATAGTTTTCGTCAAACGTTGTTTCTTTCCGTTGAACCTCTGTTTCAAAACATAGTACGGTCATATCTAATGCGTATACTCTTCCTGCAGAAACCGGGTAAACATTTTTTGTATAGAATAAACAGGTTGTTAATTATGTAAAAGAAATAAACCACCACTATTTACGCAAAGCTTAATGTTTTATATATCCAGCGATTTCAGATAAACGCCTTCTTTGAAGGTTTGTTTTTCCTGTTCAGAGTTTTCTGAACATATTTTAGAAAAGAAAGTGAAACACGAAACACACAAAATGTTCTTTACTGGTTTTGTGGATCAGTTGTTGTGTTAAGTTTTTGATTAAAAACCTTCTCTTCCTATTGAGCCGGTATAGGTGAGATGGAAAAGACAGTACAAAGCAGGCTATGACAATGAAGATCAACAAAGTGGATTTTACTGATTGTTGAAACAATTTTGCTGACATTGCCAATCGCTTCTTTTTACGTACTGGTCTTTCTTTGCCCCTTTGCTTAACTGCAGTTCAGTTTTTGCTTCCGATGATTTGTACGTCCGAAGTCGAAACCTAAATTGACCAAAATTTTGGATTGTTATTTTCTGATAAAACATCAAGAGCAGAGCTGTAGATGCTGGCAATAGTTTGTTTGTGGGGAGTGCCCTGCCGACCCGCGCTGGTGAAACTTTAAGAACGTCCAAAGAAGTCACGAAAAGTACAAGTAAGTGATAAATGTCGCAGACATCACATCTGCGAAGCCCCCGCACTCGTAACCGCGTCGATGTTTGATGATGCAGCATCAGTTGAAACTCATCTAATCCGATGTCTGGTCACTGAAGCGTGTCCACAAGGTTGTTTCATGTTCAACCAACCGCTAACCTGACTGAGTCATCAAATTTGGTATTGTTACATCATAAGCGGACTGCCGCTTTTAGGATAATAGCATATTTTGACCAAAATTTCCGTGAATAATGACGTATATATGCTCAAAGATCGCAAACGATAAAGNCAGAAAATTTAGAGTCGGCTCAAAAAATTTTGAAAAATATGTAAAATTCCATGTTTCAAAATATTTTGAAATAGCTGGATTGTAATGAACAAGCTCCAAGATTAAAAAACACTAAGCGAAAACTGTGATTTAAATTAAATGCTAGTGGCATTTGTTGTTTTGTAAACGATTTTGCAAAATTTTCTTTTTTTGCTCTGTTACAAAGCATTAGGATTTTTTTGTTTTGAAGCTTCATATGTTTTGAAACTTTTGATCTTTTTGCAACATTTAAAAGCGAATAATCTATCACCAAATCGTCACGAACAATATCGCCCTGCGACGGAATTTGCATTGCCACTAAAAATGAAACCAAGCTGACAAGACACCATCGTAACATGCAGCGTTCTCTATTCATAATTTAAATCCAACATTGAACCATCAAGTTAGAGGTCTCGGTTTTTGTTCATTGTATTGTCCGCTTTGTTTTGATTATGACGTTTTTGGTGAAAAGATAATAAATTTGCCATTCTCGCACCCCCTTGTGAACCTTCCTCACCTCTCAGTTCACGAATCCAAGCTCTAGAGAGAATCGAGAGATATTTTGAAGACTAAAAGACGCAAATTAAAAACAGGCTAACAGGAATTGGCCAACCTACAAACTGGGAAGAAAAAGAGGATGTAAGGCCTTAACATAACGATGGAAGTGCTTCCATCTCGCATTCCGGTCACGTAACTTGGATTTTGATGCCCCCCTCAGGCAAGTTTCCATCAGATCCATGCAGTATATGTTAGTAGCCCTTGCAATATGAAGACGTATCTAGTTACAATATTTTAATACAATTTAATTTTTGTAATTTTGCTCTTTGGAAGCCTCCTGCCTTAGATGCTCAGGGCCGTCAACTCTTCTCAACCCCTCTGCACGGCACTTGTGTGGATTCAGTTACGCCAGACCCGCGTTGTCTGCTTGACGGGTAGTTAGAAAAGGTTAAGGTTATCTTTCACAAATTTGCCTTGGTTGGCTGAGGACTAGTGGCTTAACCAAATATTTTCATACTGACCACTTGGGGGGGGTCCTCAAGGGCTAAATTATGTTGGTTGGAGCGCAATTATTTCACAAAAATAACGTAAAAGAGGAATTTCTCTCGAGTCAAACAAAATTGATGGGTTAAAGTGGTAAGGCAAATCAAATATGGGGGACATGGCACCTTGGTTCTCTCTAACTCCGTCCGCCCTGACTGATGAGCGAAAAAACATTCTTCAAGTTTTTTAATTTAGTTACGTGGTTTGGCTCAGACCCAAGACCCACATCACACAGAGATGGGTTTTGATTGGTGAGCTTGACGTGATATCCTTTGTTGCCGTTACCAAACAAAAAGTGAAAATATTGCTTACACACTTGGGCTTCGGTAGCTACTCTATGTAACTGCTGCTTAAATAGAAACGTAATGTATCCAAAGGCTGTGTTTACTAAAGCAGATCAAATTTATTAATTTTGTCTGTGGAGCTGATTTACCTGTTTATGAAATAGTCAGTTACACAGATTTTCTTGTACAATCGTGCGCTGCCCATTGTGAGGTAACACACCTGCCATAAAGGCGCATAGTTTGGCAACAAACAGACGCTCTTTCTTATGGCGGAGACATTTCAAGAGATGGCAGAAGTGGGAAGAGATCGGATTGCGCCTCGGATTCAATCAGCAGGGTTCGGGTTTCATGATATCCGATACTTCGTAAGGACGTGTTTTGTGCTTCCAGCCTTAGAATGTGTGCGGGCTCAATGTCTTGCTTGTATTGATGGAATCCCGGATGAAAAATAGTTTGGAGAACGAAGCATTCAGTTGCTGATAAATGGCATTTGAGAGTAAAGACTGGGCTGCTCTGAAGTTCGGCGGATTTGCAATAAACACGTATCTCATAACAGCTTCAGTTTATGAGGCTCCAGCCTCAGAAAGCTTCGAAACTGCTTCAGGTTGTCATAGCTACGGTAGAAAAACTTGAGTAAACTGTTGTTTTTAGGCCTTCATCTATCATGCAGTGTTTCCAGTAGGAGTGACGTATCGCCTCGATTTGTTGTTTCTGGTAAATCTTCAGCGCAACACTGAAGCGAAGGCGCTTGCGTAAAGATCGCTCGCTGCCGAGGCTTTCGTTTCGCGTTTTCTGTTTTTNGTCAAGAGCACGTCTTCACTTCGGCTTCAGAGTGCTGCTTTCCAACAAATTGCTTGTCTGCCTTAATCAAGAACATCACGATCACGGTAACAAACAATTTGGCGCGAAGAGATGATCAAAACAAGATGGAGGTTTTGTTGCAATCAAGACAGCAGTGAACATGCATTTTTTTCGTTTGTGAAAGTGAAAGTTTTTTAATATCAAAGTTTTTTTTCAATTAACGTTAATTTTTTGTAAAGGTTTCAAACCAGTCTCCTTTTCTCCCTCAAAAATTTTTGCAACTAATTGTTTAATTTATTGCCGCCACAGGAAGCATCTAAAACTGAACTTGTAGTTCAGTACACTTCCCTATAAATGTATGTTTTTGTGTTTCATTTGACTTTGTAAGATTTTAGTTGCAAGTGCAGACGAAGCAAAAGCGAAGAGTACTTCAACGCCAATCCAAACTGATACCGCGAGATCAACAGTTGATCAGGGAAAGGAGATTTGATAGGACTTGAAAGTTAACAGGTGCTTGTCAGCACTTGAGCGGATCAGAGGATTTACCAGTTGCTTCACTAAAGGAAATGTTTCAACAAAAGAACAGTCGTTCACTAAACAGATCAAATAAATTCCTTTGGCCTGTCATCAACAATGACAACTGACGATCGTTTATTTCGTCACAAAGAAGGCGAACGTAGGAGTTTGATTTGCGTGAGAATTATTGGACGAATTAGAGAAGTGACCAAACCAAGCCGCGCTACAAAGGTTGAAAAACGTCAAGCAATATACAGCAGAAAAATTGAGGACGAAATACGATTAATCTGATGATGCTCAAAAGCAGATGTAACGATTTTTTCAAAGGTCGTTGGCTTGTCTCGCAGGTTTACGCAATTTTGCAAAGTGTGGTGAATTTCACAGTTTGTCGAATGTACAAATTACTGTATCATCTCGATGTCGGTTTAAAACAACTGCCAGAAAGCAGGCACTGACGTCACAACAAACTTTAGGCGACTATATGAAATGATTCCAAGCATAACCCATACATTGCCTGTATAGCACAATTGTAGTTACTCCAACAAAGTTTGTCAGCAGGTAACACTGCAGTGTCGACCGACAGTGTACAAGCAGCAGTTGAGCTTCTCTGTCCATATTTGAATAAAGTTTTGTGCAGAAAATCTTCAATGACGTTATTTCTCTAAAGCAGCATCCAGCGCAGCGACATTGACATGAACTGATGGTTTTCTTACCCAGCGTGCTCGGCATAATTCTTTGACCCAATGCGCTTATTTAGTATAAGGTTTCCGTCTCCCCCTACCTCAGCCACAGAGAAACTTAAACCCCTGCACAAAGACTCGCTGTGCTGAGCTGTTCGAAGATTGTTTGTAAAAGCTCAGGCATTTCACAGATAGTGACAGGTTGATGGCCCAGCCCTCATGGGAGCCCAGTGTCGTTGGGCCTTTCGTGGAGATGTTGTTTTAGTTCTGTCCTTTGTGCAAACAGTAGCTTCGACGCAATTGGTCGAGTGGAGAGCCTTAGTTGCCGTTGAGACCAAGTGCTGGCACGTTGTCATAAGCGAGATGGGAAGTTTTGCAAATTCTGTGCTGGAATATTAAGTAGACGTTTCAGCGAGGAACAGGATAAGACAGGCTCAGGTTCAATTCATGAGAACTGACAAAATTTCCAAACAAAAGTTGGTATTAAGACTGGCTTCTTGTTTTTCTTTTTTAATATTTTTGTGAAATGTTGATGACGTACATTTAACCATGATTTGTTGGTGGAAGCTGGAGCTGGCACTGGATGTCTTGAATGTTGAATATACTAACGATGTTGTCATTTATGTTGCATATGTTGTCTTTTATAATAGTGATCACTTTTAGTGGAAAATACAATTGTTTACCATAACTTTTTCACAAGATACGTTTTCCAAAAGCAAAGAAGGAAATCTGGATGAAGCTGATTTTGTTAATAAATCCTTATACGTCAGCAAAGAAGTTTACACGTTGTGAGCCAACAGGTCGAACACACCGGATATTTGTGAAATATTCCTGATCTTTGTTCTAGCAGCAGTTATTGCTGTCAACCTTTCACTTTGTCCTTTTTTATCGCGTCACAATGGGCACAAGGACCCAAAGTGAAACAGTGCAGTGGTAGCTCATATATCAGTCGCTATGTATATTGAGCCATCACGCCCTGAAGTGGCAATAGATGGGCTCGGGCATGACTGCAAAGCACTGTGCCGCTCCAGATGTGCACTCGAACAGTGTTTACATTGCTGTTGACTGAGCTTTGGTCCGGTTCACTTATGAATCTACCGCCAGACCCGAATAACTTTGATGAAAAAAATCCCATTTGGCCTTTCGTAATACGAAGGCATGATATCCAGTCAACAGAAGCAGTGGGCAAACTCGTTAAAAATCATCCAGGTAACCTTGACATAGCCTTTCCAACGGACAAAAACTGTGTTAAGCAAGTCTTATATATCTCTTCCATTTATCTGAGCACTGAAACAAACAATTCTTTACTCGACAATTTACATCTTTCCAGTCTGTGTTGAAACATTTTCTGAAGTACATCAACTTTCAAAAAATGTGGAGGTTCTTGTCACATTTATAGTCGAGTGATGACGTTGCAAATATTTGCGAACCACAAACCGCTGAGTAATTGTTACATCAGAACTATGAACAGAGTATTGTATGAATGTGTTGGTCAAGATTAAACATCATAGTTTGTTTCCCATGTTGAGGTGACAGTGTCTTGCAGTAGACGGTCAACAACAACACGCGTTTCAACAACTTTGTTTATGGATTTTTAAAAATTTATGTAATTTTATATGAAAGAGAAATTGCGGCAAAGGATTTTTACACTGCAAGTCTACTTTGCCATATTCGGACAAGCTTACCAATTCTTGCAGCTTGTTCAGCTTCGTTGTAATGACTTATGTTCAACAGCTTTTTATAACGTGTTTGCGACACATAATGGACGACGGTACTGTCGCAGAAGCAATTGTATGTGTGGAGATCTAACCAGATGCATTTTCGTGTGTTGCTACTTTTAGATTAACGCGAATGGACAACAGTCATACTGTCAAGCAATAAACAGAACAGGAAAGCAGTCCTGATGATGTGAATAAAAGTTGTCTGGCAGTGCTCCATGTGTAGGTTGAGTGACACAATAGATCGAGGAGCACTTCAAGAACCCCATCACCACTTACTTTTTTGAAATAAAAGGGCGGAAGGTTTGACGTAAACATCGGAAACTTTCGTTGATTTTCGGCTTTAAAGGCGCCAATGAAAGTTGAAGCGCTACCGATGTTCTCACTTGTGCGCAATCTGTGGATGTGCGATCGATAATTAATTTACATGAAAACAATTTGAATCAGTTCGCGCCTGTGACGTAACAATGGAGCTGCGTGATTTCACAGTCCTCGCCTTCTGTCATCACCTTAGTGCTAAACGCTGTTCGCTACAGACCAAAATATTTGGCGTCAGGTGATTTTCTCCCAACAAGGGATTAGAAAGCCATCAGTTAGAAAGCGCGTATCAGTTGAAGGATTAGCCGCCATCTTGAACCAGGGGTGAGATCATTACACCGATGCATTCTCCACATACATGTTATGCAAACGCTACAATGGGAGACAATGATTCAAGCGAGAGGAAACCGCCTGTTGGTTTCTCAGCTGAGCGTGGAAGGCCGCTGGCTGAGTTTCGGTTTGGGTGGACAGGGGGCATCGCTTGAGNGACGAAACGCTTTGAACTTTAGTTTTGCGGCCGATGCGACTGGCAGCTTAGTTTTGTGGTCTGCAGGCTGTGCTCTGTAAGTCTTGNTGCTGTTGCGCAGCGGCAGGGTCTAAAAAGCCTTGTGTACAGTTACTGGTTGCTTCAACGTTGTTTTTGACAGTGAATGATGTTGATAACCCCTTTTTACTCAGTTTGGCAAATCAGAGTTTAGTGGAAATGTCAGCTGTTGTGTCAACCGCGAACAAACAAGATTATAGGATGGTTATAGTTATGCTTAGAGCAAAAGTGGAAAGATACGGAATTACGGATACAGCGTAGCTCGTAGCTGACCAATGTCCCACCATCGGCTGTTTGTTTTATAGAAAGGTTTTATTCATGGCCCATCTTTAGCGTCACATGATGGCTCATAAGATGGTGGACAAATCGGCCAGAAAATATTTTCTCACCATATGCAGCGCCAGGCAGGCCAGACAAGATTGAGTTTTAGTGACAAGTTTATGGCGATCGCAATGAATCTTTCGTGAGGACGTCATTTTCAAAGTTGCTTTCTAAGGAAGTGACGGTAGATCTTTCATCGATTTATTTGCAGCCAATTTCGCAGTCATTGTTATATTCCAATGCAACCAGGTTCTGTCTCTGTCGCCACTTTGACGGTTCGACTGTTACCTCACAAAGTTGAGGGAAGTTTTACGGTTTCTGAGAAAAATGTAGCATAAAATCTACAAAATACAAACCACGATTTATAGCCGCTTTTTCACCAGATGAAAAACCGTGTGGATTTTGATACCATGTTGTTTGCAGCCAACTTAAGAATGAATTCAAGTTGATCATCAACTATTCTGATTTGCTGCCACAGTCGTGTCCCGGTGTTCAAATATTATAAGTAGAAACAGGCAAACAGGAAGTCAGACAAATAGGAATACAACTACTGCAGCAATGAGTTCTTTGACGGATTAATACATGATTTTTCTTTTTGAAAAGAACATTCTGGATTCGTAAACAGGTCTTCAATCCTGTGTTTTAATGGGTCTTCAGTAAAAATTGTTTCGAATCAAGTTAGTTACAAGATTTTCATAACTTTTGCTTCAATTACGTTTTATGCAACAGGCTGCAAACTTTTCCCAACACAGCGAGAAAATAGTAAAGGACGACATGGTTTATTTCGTTTGTGCTCTCTTACTTCACTGGCAAGAGGCTACGAGAGTGAAGGAAAAATAACGGTGACTGAAAGAAATCCTTGGGCAAGAGACAGTTGCTTCTGCAGTATCAACCAGTTACTGTAATATAGTCGCAATGGAAAAAATATATTTGATGCTCTTGGTCTAAGTTTTCTTTGAAAGCAGAACCAGTCCCGCCGCCATGGGGGGCTTAGCCCCCCCAAACAAAGCTCCAAGGCCCCCCAAATTGAAATGTGAAACACTATAAATTAGTGAAATTTTTGTCAAATGTGAACGTCAAGCCCCCCCTGCACGAACGTAAAGCCCCCTATTGACGGCTTTCTCTGGCGACGGTTCTGAGCAGAACCCGAACCACAAAACAATAAGCAGGTGAAATTGAACGTTCCGCGTGGATGGGTTGAAGAAAGGCGACTATCAAAACGTTTGTGACGAAACAGACTCCTGTTCATCGCAGGCAGCGTGACATCGATCTGATGTTATCAGTTGATTCTGCTTTGAGGTTGCTCGTCCCAGCAGCTGGCTAATCCTGGGNTGGAGGGCGGACTTTAAGGGAAAGTTTGAGGAAAGGCGTGAATGTAGGAATTTTCCTTTAAACTTAGTGAACCTCACAATTTAGCATCAGGCGAATCTTGGTATTTGTGAAGTGATATTGAATGAAATATAAAGTATTTCATCGCTACTACTTTTGCAGTTAAATCTGATATTTCTTTGTTTCAGAATTTTCACCAACATACTTGCAATTACTTGTCAGGTTTTGTCGAAACCAAAGACTATGTACAAGGCTGGTTCATAAAGTTTTTAACTTCATCTGCTGCGACAAGTGCAACTTCTCGCAACAGCTGAAGACGGAACTAGATGTTTTTACTTATGTTCAACTTCCTTAATATTTATGCGCGATGTGAAGGAAGTAATGAAATTGTAAATTTTTCAGGAGCTTTTCAGATTTGTTGCTTTTACTGGAGGAAAGATCAAAGCTATTGTCGCGGTTGCATGTCTTTGTAGTAGAGAGAGGTTTGTGACGTGATAATCGTATTTCGAGCTTCGACATGGATTTGTCACAATGGATACGAAACGTCACAATATAATATTGTATACAGGATAATAGGTTCATCAAGGTCACGTGCTCTCATATCGAATGAAATTAGATTGGAATTGCGTTCTCCACAGGAGCAGGCATGGAAAGTTGATAATACTTTATTTTCTGACATAAAATTTCAATAATTGGTTCAGCTCAAATGTTTTAAATATTTTACAGTAGATTTAAGTTTATGGTATTTCTTTATGAAAATAACTTTATTCCGCACTCCAGCTGGAGTTGAGCCAAGATGTTGCAACCAGTGTTTTGTAAAGTGTTTTGTCGCTTTACGATTTGTTATCTCAGTATTCAGACGAAATGGTTGCGCTCTCTTGAAATGTCTTGACGGTCACCAAAGTCAAGCCTTCACAAAACCCTGATTACAATACAACTACCCAAACATTTGCTCAAACACTCAGTTGATAACTGTTGATAAACTTGAAAGAAGAATGATTCAATATGCTTTGTAAACAAGTGTAAGACCTAGACTTTTCACGAATAAGAAGGACGTTTGGTAACATGGTGTTGGTTAGTGCATTGACGTAAGGTTCTGACAAAAACATACGCAAGTTCAACCCCATTTTTTGTAAAGGAAAGATCATGTACTTTCTTATCCATCTAAGGTTTAAAGTGGCGTGTTCGAATGT
>JGI24158J21664_10005059_pt1 | contig 17148 bp, 8 predicted proteins | sample Ectturendosymbi3_FD_21664 | JGI IMG/M metagenome (IMG submission 21664)
CGGTTATGTGCAAAATTGACTTTCAGTGCTAGTTCTCCAACAGCAATAACAATAAGGCTTATCGATTTCCTAGTAAAATAATTTGCGATCAGATTCGGCTGTGCCACCCTTGCAGTGCTTTGTTGTTGAAAAATATAAACGAGTTCAGAAAATGGCAACTGAGTTTTTTCCAAGGCAAAAAGATTCAAGGCACTGAGGGTAGTTTCAGTCAAAGAATGCAACAAAGAAAATTTGGTCATGATCCTCTTTTTCAAATATAATACGGTGTTGATTGAAAAGGCCAGGCAATGACCTTTTGAGAATTCCTGGTGCGCAAAATGTTTTACCGTTCATTTTAGGAAAAAAATTTCGAAGACTCGAAAAATAAACCTGTTCTTTCATCCTTTCAAGGGAAATATTAAGCCAACCGCGCTGGCCTTCAGACACCAAGGCAGTAGAAAATATCAGGACAAAGCGGTTTCCGCTCCCTCTCCAAAAATATACTCTCGAGGGCTTATGTCTGCCTCTGTGTTTTTTCGAAAAGCATGCCTCGTGAAATCTAGCTCCAAATCACCTACTAATTTGATCTAACCTTTTAAAAATTTTCTGAGTCTATGGATATCACCCTTGTTTGCCATGAATCTAAGTATTAAAATTTTTTGTGAACGCTCTACGGCAATGGTGCAAACTTGCGGTAGGCCAACGTGAAAATTATTGCTCTTACAAATTTGTTACCAACAGGGACACGGTGATCCCCATTTAGTGTTGGTGTCCCCTTATTTAATGTTGCATTGCAATTTCCTCAGAAGTTCCCAAGTCTTCGAAAAATTTTTCTGAATATCGGTGTAATTTGGTAATGGAAAGTGATGATGGCCTCTTTAAGTCATTCGGTAACATATGGCAACCAAGTCATTCGGTAAAATAGGCAAAAATGGTGAGAATTTGTTTTATATTCTTTTATCTAGAAGTTTAACGACACCACAGATGTTCATGCATTTGTGAAAATGGCCCGTCCATTCTGCGGTTTGTCCCCAACAACGAAAACTTGGCGAAGCGCTTGGGTTGTTGCCGAGTCTGTGTTGTGCTTGGTGAAATTGAAAAAGAGATAATCTCGTCAGGTCTCAAGCGAACTATTGACGTTGACAGTCATGTGCTTCGCAGAAAACAAGTTTTTTAAACCGACTAACCCAGTTTCGAAAAGCCACTTCTTAATGCGGAGGCTTAGTTTACAAAAACCTATGACGCCAATCATGTTGGCAAGTCTGCGTAGACAAAAGTATGATTGATGTACAACTGTTTGATTGAATTAACAATGTAGTTACTGACGTTTTCAAGAAAACTCGCATGTACAGTACAATGCNACAAGAATATTACGGGTCGCGAAGAAATCGCGTATTTAGTTTTCTCCTATGCNTNATACAAAAGGACGATTTCTTCTCGTTCNTAACTATGCGCCTAAACAAAAGCACGTGCCTGATTTCAGAAAACTACCAATACACNCAAACCAAGCAAGATACACTGCGGAAATGAATTTGCATGAAACGAGAAGCAAAGTGCTCTCTGGCGCCATCGGAAGCTTTTGAAACGTTCATCGTCATCCAGTTATTTTGTTTGGATCGTACCACACGATTTGTTAAAATTTAACGAAATTTAAAGGGAAATCAAACGGATCTTTTAAGTCGCGTTTCTCTTGTCGTGGCAGTTCCTCCTCACTTCACGATTCGTCCTCAAAATCAACGGGTACGTCAAGGTCTTACCGTGGACTTCCCGTGTCGGGTGGCGGGTCGACCTCAGCCTCACGTTGTTTGGACTGTAAACGGTATGTATTCACGCATGACGCTTTTAATTCGATTCTGGGTCATTGTGGTAGTGTGTGGGAGGAACGCCCACCAAGACCACCGAACGTTGCAACTGTTTACGGAGCACGTCATGCTTTTAATAGTTTAAGTTTGCTGAAAAACCACCGTTTACACATTAAGAAACAAAATTTCACCACCGCCCTGAATGTTTGCGGGGGTTGTAGATATTTTGTCTGGGCGACATTGTTGTTGCAACGATTGACATTGCCTATTTGTCTTTAGGGCGAGCGATACCAGATGACCCGCGCTACAATCTGCTTCCTTCTGGAACTCTCCGACTGCTTCGTTCAGAACCATCTGATGCTGGAATTTATAGATGCGAAGCTGCCAACTCTGTGGGAGCGCAACACGCTCAAGTCACCTTGACTGTCATCCCTAGAACACCCCTAGTATTTGCAAGGTATACCGTAATCGACTATCGTAACTGCACCTTAAAAAAGATTAAAGCTGCCTCTGAAAAGCAATTTTTACTTGTAGTGGGCCGCTTTGCAACTTCTTTGCGCTGCAAGCTGAAGGTGGCTGCGCCATTCGAGGTAAAGAAGTCGATTCGAAGCAGTCAGTAGTTAATTAGATTGTTGGGCAAGCGTTGAACTAATAAAAAACACTGATTGGGGTAGCCGCCAAGTGTTCGCGAATATTTCTACTCAGTTCAGAAGTTATTTGTTGCAGACAGTGTTGTGAAACTGTAAAAATTTCATGTTTTCATGGACAGAGCGCCTGTTGATCAAGTTGTGAACTCGGGAGAAGATGCTCATATCGCTTGTCAAGTGATTGGTGGTGGTGTTGGCGAAGATCTTAGAACAAAAATTTTTTGGTCTAAAGATGGAGTGCGAGTTGTACCATCAGGTGAGTGCCAAAACTTTTGTTTCTTTTATAAGCTCTACAAAAGTATGTTAGTAATTGTCAGCCGATCTTCTTCAGTACAAATTTGCTATTTCCTTTCTATCGCTGTGTGCAATACATATTTACGTAGTTTAACGATTAGAGATATTTTGCATAGGAGGCAAAACTCATGTTAGAGAAGATTTGAAAACATTTTCGTCCACTTTTCAATTAGGTTGAACTAAAATTTTGAGCTGTTTTTACCAAATTTGGGCACTTTTCACACTATCTCAATATCACTCATCAAACCGCGCTGCCTTGGGTAACTTGCAGAAATGTGCCAACAGTCTCTGACTGAAAACCAACACCCGCCAGTAACAATTCTGTCCTGTTTAGAGAAACCACCTGAACTGTTAGCTTAACCTAGGCCTTAGTGAAAACAGTGACGTAGAAGTACAACAACCTCTAAAGTCAAAGCAGTTTGCGTGAGGCAAACATTTACCTATACATCATTTTAATAAATTATTAAGTTGAATCATTCATGAGCTAAGGTATACAAACATAAACGATGTTTTATCCTGGTTCTGCTGGTTTCTAAACAACGTCTGCTTTCACAGGAGTTTGGTAAATTTTGGACTGACAAGTAGTTTTCGCGCGGTGCTTCACGCCTTGGAAAAAAGTGAAAATGTCATTACAGGCATTCCCATATAAAAGAATTTTACTATCTAGTAAAAAAGCGTCTTTCGTTTGAGAACACATTTTCATACAAGTGTACGCTATGTGCCCTCTTCAAATATACTTACCCAGTGCATGACTATACAAAAGTATTCCAGAACCTCAAGAACAAGAACGTTGAACAAAAAGCACGTACGCATGAGTTTTCAAGTATGCCTAACCATATTACTTATTTTACTGTTAACTGCCTCGGTACGACCGGCTAAGTGGTATAGCTGGTTGAACATATGCCACTAAACTGGCAGGTAGGGTTCGATTCCCGGTCTGGTCATAACATTCATAAACGGGAATTGCGGCCTACTCGGGCTCGTGGTCGACGTTGTTTTTAGATGAAAGGAACTGTTCATGCGCGATGCTGCCACTGACTCGCCACCAGTGCAGCATTCACTGCGAAAGCAGTCACGTGGCCCCGGCGCAAGCAAGCGGAATTGGGCACCGCAGACCGTTCGTGACACTCTGAATTGAGTATAAAATGAGACTGAACTGCCACAATCAGATATTCGTTTTTTTTGCCATGTATCTGGAGAAGAATATACCACACTTTACCTTTCTAAGGTTGTTCCATTAATTGGAAAAAAGCCGTAATTTGTTGTGGGTCACTTTCAATTGCACGATTCAGTGAATCGTAACCATTTGAAGATTTGTGCAAAATAAGTGGCTGTTTTCAAACATAGCCTTTATCAGAAAGTGCTTAATGCTGCTTGTAGACTGCGAATCAACAAAAGAATATTATAAGTTCTGGTAGTGTTTTTATCTTTCCGAACAAAGGATGCAATACTTCAATTTTTTGCACCTATACGGTTTGTCTGGTCGATATACACAAGGCACGTTACAACGCTTTTTAAATAATCCCATCAAGTCATTTTCTTGGATACAAACTGGATTGCTCACTTGTTTTGCTGCACACATTTATTACAATCAGAACCATTTTACGTAAATCTTCGAAAGGCGTATGCTTCAGGTTTCAGACGTTCTCATGCATCTTTTGCAGGGGGGCGAGTTTTCGTCACTGCTGCTCCATCTAGCGTATTGACAATTTTGGGTGCTGGAAAAGACGATACCGGAAGGTACGAGTGCAGAGCTCAAAGTGGAAATGACGTCATCGTTGCTGGTAAACGCAAAAGTTTTTTTATATGTTTGATGCCGGTAATTACCTCCCTGATGATTATGCGTAACTTGCTCTGTTGAAACGTAACGTCTGAAAAGATACATTGCATTTAGATGCTGCTATGCTGTTTCATCTTTACGAAAATTGGAAAACCATTCTTGTCGAAACTTTCTCAGCAGAAGGTTTTAGTGTTTTGATTGAGCCAAAAATGGTTTGCGTCACGTTTCTTAAGTGGTATTTGCGAAATGACTTCTTTTCCTTTCCAAGCAACCGCTATTTAAACTGTAAGCAGTTTTGCTGCATTAATATCGCAAGCTGCTGCTCGAGTATTCATAAAACATTGCATATTCTGCATTAGGAGACGCTTTGACATTGTCACATTTGTATGAAGGTTTTAACTGAAGTTCGCCAGAGAGTTGAAACAGCACATGTTTTGACGAGTAAGAAGATTAAACTGCGTTTACAATCTGCAGTAGTTTATACACGCTGGAATTCTGCGTATTTGAGAACCTTTTCGAATACCCTGTCGAAATTATTGCATCGCCTGCAAATACCAATCGCCTTTGCAATTTTTGTTTAGAAAGCTGGCAAAAAAGCTTTCAGGTTGTTTAGCTTTGTTCGCGTGTGACACATGCTTGTACTCACTGCTGATGTACCATATTCTTCAACTGAAGTTAGCTTTCTTGTGGCTAGAAGTTGTAAACGATTCGCATTATCTTTTTATTTTATGTATTTTGTCAGTTGAGTAATGCGTTGAAAGGCGATGCTATGCAAAGCTGGTTTTTGGAAGATTTTACTATTACGCGGGTTTTTGAAGTTATGGAAGCTTCAAAAGGTGGTTTTGGTTAATTTGTGGATGCATTCCGATGGGTAATATTTGAAATGTTTCCTGCATCAAACGTGAACGTTCTGATCAACAGGTTAAGAAATCAACAAGCAGAAATGCAAATAGCGTACCAAGAAAAAAAAATAGTTTGGACTAAAGTGAAGCACATATTTTCATTCAATTCCGGTCCGAATACTATTTTATTTGTTAATTTGTTCACAGCAATGACACTGACGGTAAATGTCCAACTGACGGAAGACGAAATCGCACAAGGCTTGTCTGGCATCTTGCCTCCTCACTGTTTACGTCATGGCTGCACGGAAGATGGTTTGTATGAAGTGTACACTTTCAGCATGTTTTGAAAATGTGTAAAAACAAAGAACAATGTCTTATAGAGATGAGCCTTGTATATTATCTTTTACTATATTTAGTCAGGCTTGGCTTTAAAGCAAGAATTTTCAATGCGATAGAGAAAAATTTGCTGAAATAGTCCAGAGTTTTTGAAAAGCAGCACCTTTTCCTCCAGTGTGCATCTACTACCGTATGATTCGTAATTAATTTTGTTCAGTCATTTCTAGTTATACAGTTCATATTTTAAATGTGGTAACAGACTGTATTTGGAGTTTTGTAAACTGTCGGTATCAAGATATGGAGAAGAATAAAATATTAACTAATTACATTTCGCAAGAGCTTAAGTGATCGAATTTTGTTTGTCCAACCAAACAAATGACTTGACGACAAGCTGTGCCTCAAAAATGTGTTTTGTTTGCTGTATTCCCAACACGTGTTGCCGTGGAACTTTCATTGTTCTTTTCTTAATTGCCATGCATCATTACACTCAAGCAAACGCTTGTTGAAAACTGGCATCTGGTTTTCGAATTCGATTTTCATTTGCATTTAATCGCAGTTCTTCATGACATAAGTAGAATCATGCCAAAGTCGCTGTTGCATGCTTGGTTTGTGTGACTCTGCCATTTTATATGAAGGAGGCCATCATGACAATCACCAAGAAGTCGTTGATCTCATCAGACAATATTTCATAGAAGATAAACCAGTCAGGTCGAAACGACAAGCAGGTTTGTAAATCGACTGTCTTCAGTATGCGCGTTTGGTTGCTTCGCTACTCTTTCTCTTCCGTGAATCGTATTGTTTCAAAAAGAGGGCATTGCACTGGAAAAACTTTGAAACGAACGAACGCTTTCTGCTGCAAAACTCCAAGCGAATTTTATTTAATTCGTCGCTAAAACGGGAGAAAAGGTGACGGCGCATAACTCGAACACCTGTCAATCTAAATGTCCAGCATATCAAACCACTGCGTTAAAACTTTTTTCTGAAAGTCATACAGATTAAGTCTATTGCATGTCAAATAATTTGCAGAGGTATCGAATGAGGTGAGCTTGTCGGAGCTGCGAGATGCTGTGCAGGCTGCCAGGTTGGAAGTCAATCGCGGAATCAACGGAACTATAGAACACTTCAACAACAGGTAATGCAGCAGTTTTGTGCGACATTGTATTAAGGATGTTCGTGTAATGCAGCAATTGAATACTATTTCCAAAAACACAAAAGGCTGCTGTCATTGTATCACGCACGAATTTGCACACCTGGAAAGGTCGGTATCCACCGACGACTGTACTGATCATTGAACGTGGCGAATGGAATCAGAAACATGAAAGCTGGTTTACATTATGCTGGAAGTGTTCAGACCCTTAGCAAAAACTGATTTTCCCTCTCGTCGAGAATTTGAATGATAACTTACTTCACAACTCCACACAACGAAGCTTTCCTCATCTTTATTCACTGTCAGCCTTACTTTTGGAAGACTGTGCTATTCTATTTCGATTTTTCCGTAATAACCCAGATTGGCGGATTGACGGTTGCCAAAATAAACCTCATAATGACAGAATCAAAAACAATAAGTGGTGATCGGTTCGCGTAGGTCAGGGGTAGGTCACAACCTGCGGCCTTCGATAAAATTGTATGCGGCCGTGCATTGATAAAAACTCTTTGTCTCTTGTATGAGGTTACTTAAATAGAAAGACGGCCAACCAGATGTGTGGAAGCAGACTAGGCTTGGTGTGTGGAAGCAGAACAGAAACAATATAAAAAGATTAAAGTATCTTGAACTCGTTGGAGGCCGTAAGTCATAAAAATAATCGTAATGCGGCCGGCAATCGTGAAAGGTTGTACACCCCTGGCGCTGGTCCTACGCATATCCTTTCACCACGATGCTGCGACAGCGCTTTGAAAGACAGTTTTGCATCCATTAGTGACGCAGCTAATATCACTGAAGTTCGTGGATTCATATCGCTTGCTTGCCGACTGACTGGAAAAAATGTTTGTACCAAAAGTACCAACACGTAGGTGGCAGCAGTATAGCGCAGCCAAGAATTTTGTTCGGGAGGGGCCAGTCAGTTACAGCATCAGTCATTGACGTCGTCTTGAGTCCGACTGTTTCTTCCGTTTATTTTCTAACAGTTGAAAATGATCTAAAGCACCAGTAAAGATCTTCTCAATTTTTTTTCGGGGGGAGGGGACATGGCCTCCTCGGCCTCATTCTGGCTGCGCCACTGGGTGGCAGCTGCAAGGTGGTGGTAATATTACAAACATGCGCTGCCGATGAACACAGGATGGCAGCAGGCAAAAAAACAGTTACGGACGCCATGGTGTGAAACCACTTGTTCATAAATCAACTCTGTTAACGGTTTTAACAAAGCTTTTGCTGCCTGCCCTCGGCTATACTCTGTTCATCACTGGTATTTTATTTGTTACGGTGCTGCTGCAACGCGTGTATGTTTGCCAATATCACGGCCTTCGCGACGCGGTGAAAAGCATTTATTCAGGTGTCAGCCTGTTGCCAATTCTCGTTGAGTAAATAAATAAATAGTGATATCAATGGAAGTAAAAGTTCATGGAATCACATTGTGTGACCTCGATGGAGCTTACCCTTATATAGTGTTTCTCCTTGATGTGCTAGACCTCAAAAGATCAACATTGTCTTCTTAAAACTCACGTAGCGTTCCACGGTCTTTTAACCAAGTCATGTCAATGAGTTTCCCTTTTAATAAGAGAACTCGCCAAGGCAATAATTTGTTTTACTTGAACAAACAGCTTTGATCTCTATTTTTCGCCTCATTGAACTTTTTAAAGTCGAGTTTGTTGCTTGCTAATTTGTATTTTGTCTGCCACTATGCAAACGTCAACAGTTCCGAGATGGAAGTTCACCGTGCAAGAAGATGTAACACTCTTACAAGTTCGATGTGGTTGTTTATCAAGTTTTTTTCTCTCTGGTTAGACCCATGCGTTCAAATCCACAGAGTACACGTAGAAATTGAAGTTGATCATTCATCATCGTACATCCTTTATAACAAATTGAATTGTACGCAAATGTGAACTGGAGGCGCTCACCGGCATTAAATTGCGTGTTTTTTCATTTCGCGGCTTCTTTCCAAACAGACATCAAGTCTGAGGTTATGACGCATAATCATATTTACGCAGCGCTTTTTTGCGTGGAAGACCGGGTGCTTCTTACGTTATGCTTTGTTGTTCTAGCAACAGTAATTTTTTCGCAACAAGATAAAAAAGTCTAATGCAGGCCCTTGCAGATGTTTTGCTTTTTATGACAATACAACTATCGCTGTTCGCAATTCACTGCGCGTGTCCTACGAAAAGCACATGGTTGACGCGATACGAAGCTTCGATTGTATTTGCACTTTTGCACTTACAAACAGAAGTTTGCAACCGCAAGGGAGGGTATTTCTTTCAGGTAGAGTTGCAGGATCCTCAGACCGCGCAGCTAAGGCTACTGAAAACCCTCCATTACTTGTTAGCTTCCAAAAGCTATTCGCGGTTCGACGTTGCTTCAAAAACAACTGTTGCGATAAAACGCTTGAACATATAAAGACCGAAAATCGGTCGAAACGATCTTGTATTATTTTGAGCTTCGCTTTAAGGTGGTGCTTCTTTCATGTTCAACAGGCACAACCGCCAGTCTGCCAGCGATCTTCTGACCTTGATGCGTTTCCCGTCTAGCCAAGAAGGCATAGACCTCACGCGTGCTGCTGAGGTCTTCGACGTCTCGCTGCGTATTATCGAGTGCTGCGTGAGGAGAGGCATGCAGCTTAATGGGTTTTCGGTGGAGTCGCGACTACCACGACCCAGGTCTACAGGTAAGAGCTCATAATGCTGGCTGACAATTTATACTGTGCATAGTACTTTCAGTTTCTTCTGTGGTTTCCTGCAAAATCTCCGCACTGCTTGAAAAAGGTTATCAATCCACTTGTGCTCCAACTTTTGGAAATATTTGGTCAGGGTTCTTGCTTAGAAATGGTAAAATACTGTTGTGCGCACTGGTTAATGGCTGAAAAAAAATTCCAAAACCTATTATAACTTTTTCGAACATTTAAAAAAATTTCAGCGAATAATTGCCAGATTTTTACCAGTTCTTTCCTGGTTTTCTCGATTTTTATCCTGGTCAAAACCGTTTTCGCTACGAGAGAACAATTGCTGTCGTTGCTCCTCTGCTTATTTCAGTCAAAGAAGGTTGTAATCAGGTAATGACATTCCAATTTTAGAACAGCAAGTGGATTTTTTCTACAATTTATACTTCTTTGGAAAAATTTGGAGGTGTGTACATGCATTTCATGCGAAATACGCGAGATACGATATGAGTGCTGCAATTACGGTAACGGAACGATTTGTGTTTACCTCTGCAAAGTTAGGGTTAACTGTTTGGAGACCGAAGACGCCTTCACATCATCGCCACGATGAATTAGAAAAAATTTGTGAAACCTTGTCGAGTATTGCTAAAGACAAGATCGAAACTCGTTTCAACAGAATTTGATACGCAAGCCGCACCCAGAGCAGAAGACGAATCTGATGAGAGCACAGCAGTGATGAGGATGATTGGGAAGGATGTCGTAGAGCTGGTGGCCAACTTGTCCGGGTGTTCTCAATATCAAACCGTCCCAGATTGCTCCGAAAATATTTGTTTTCATCGCAAGTATGCATTTCCGTTTGTGTATAAATTTAATAAAGCTCATACCACTTCTGCTGAAGGCTGGTTTTACCTGATGTATGTATTTTTTGCGCGGTTTGACTGTGCTGCAGTTTCATCGCGGCAAACAGTGTTTGCATGCAGCTCAAGTTGCAAGTAGGATTATGATGTGAGTGTGAAAGCAAAGCGCTTTTTTTTTTAAATTACATAAATAACAAACAAGTTGTTTTCACCCAGATACCGGACCTCAGATGGAACATGCAACAACCTCCATCGGCCGCTGTGGGGAGCTTCTTTAACACCGTTCCACAGACTTTTGCAACCGATTTATGAAAATGGGTTCAATGCCCCTGTTGGATGGGATTCTGGCAGACTGTGAGTATTTGTAGAAAAAATTTTGTGCTCGTTTGTTAATNTTTTGCCAGTCTGGAAGATTGTAAAACGCTTTTTGAGTCCAGCCTTTTGTATTGAAACCTTCGGGTCTTNAACACATTTNTATGCTCACTGGTCATGTGTTCGACAAATTTAGCAAAAACTGTGCAAAGGGTCAAATGTCAATTTCTGCTGAAAACTGTGAGCCAAGATCGCGGATGCACCCAAACTATTTAAAATTTCTCCTCAGTATAAATGAAGTGGTGCATAGAAACTGGAAACAAAAGGGCTTATAAGGCATCAGCATTTTACGGTTTGGTTTGTTTTTCGTCTATTCGTAAACGTCATCCAGATGAACATTTTAGCTATGAAATCAGAAAATGACCTATTTTTCAAACGGCAGTGTTGTTGCACAATAACTTCTTTACCAATACATCAAATTTTTAATAGGTTTGTAGTAATATAAAAACGTGTTTCACTAAGAGTACTTTCTGTGCTGTGTGCAGCGTTTATTCAAAAGCAAATTATTGTCACGCAGATACAATAATCACAGCCTTCCCTCTCCACGGTACGTATCTGTTGGTGTCTTGATGTCACCAGGGCCTCGCATTCCTCGCCAAGACCTTGAATTCACGCACATGGTGATGCAGTGGGGTCAGTTTTTAGACCACGATCTTGATTTCACGACGATGGCACCGAGCATTCAACGATTCTCTGACGGTCAGGCATGCAAAGACTCGTGCGAGCGCGAAGCCCCTTGTTTCCCTATTTCTGGTAAGTGTTTAGTTTATTTCTAGCAGCGTGATAAGTAACTTTCAAAATATGCTTGTCCGAAATTGGTTTGAGAAATTGCTGTACTCGGTCTGGCAAATTAAATTGTTGCATGGCTTGCGTGGCCTTCACGTAGAACAAGAATGAAATTAGTAATGATTGATGAACTAAAGATGTCTTCAGTGGTTTAACTAACGAACATCACTTTCCTGAATCAAGAAAGAAACATTTTACGAAATAATAAGCTGTACCCCTGGCTTTGTTTACGGTTTTGTTTACTGGTTTATTTTACAGCATGCCGACGCCAGTTTAAATTTATATTTCAAAAACCGCTTTCTTTAAATTTTCACACTTCTTAATTCAAAGAAAGTATACGTTTTTGCATTTCATGGGAAGCACATCGTAAATAGTTTCTCTCTTTATCGAACAGATAAGGTTTCGATGAACCACTAGAGACTAGGGGTTTCTGTGTAAACTGGCGACCTTTGCTGCATCTTGTGATTTTTATACGTTACCCACGTTTACAATGTTTGCACATAAAAACTTCCCAGTGGATTCAGCTGACCCTCGACACGGGCGTTTTCATCATCATCACCATCATTCACAGTCACCTTCGTCAAGACGAGGTCATGGTCGTCACGGTTCATCAAGCTGCATGGAGTTCACACGATCGAGCGCTGTTTGCGGTTCTGGGATCACGTCAGTATTTTTCAGCGCAGTGTCGCGCAGAGAACAGATCAACCAGGTTAGGAAACCAGTGCTAGAGGCATTGTGCAATTCACTGAAGTAAAGTGAAGTAGAGCACGTTTGTTTCGAAAGTTGTGCAGTAGAATAAATATCAAGTTCCTGTCAACACGCTGCTTTTTTATCTCTTAACACGTGTAAATTTTATCCCAATTACCCCTTTTGCAGTTACTTTTCGCGCCCTAGAAATGTAATGCAAGCTTCTCGCTTTTGAAGAAAGTGAATGGAATTTCCTTGCGGTGATCTTTGCGGCAACCTATGGTCTATGAATTTGCGGTTCGCAAAAGATTTCCGGAAAGCAAACAATCCCAACGTTTTGCCATCTTTTCTGACTGTCAAATTTTCTTTCGCTTTCATTAGCTGCCCTACATTTGAAACACAACCACGAACTGCGGCAAACCGAAAGGTGAAGCAAGCGCTTGTTTGCTAAGCGCGCATCTTGTTTAACGGTAGATATATTCTGTGTTGCGCAAATGGTAATTACTTGTTTCAAAGAATCGAAAAAACGTGCAAAAATGGTGATTTTATTCGCATGTTATTTGAACATGTTTTGAACCTACCTGAATATTCCAGTATAACGTAGTCCTGAAACATTTTATATTAAATTAGGTAGGGTTGTAGTGCCCAAAAATAATATGTGAGAATTCAATACCAAAAATATGTTCTGCTACGGTAAAGACAGTTAAGTTTTTCCGATAAAATATTCACACAAAATAGCAACATAAGCGCCAATGTTTTGCTTCCATATCAAGAAACAAGGAAAAAGAATCCACTACTGAATTCAGAAAAATCAGACGGCGTTCTATGCTCACCACGCGACTGAGTACAATAAAACGAAGAATTTCATAGTCTTGAAACCAGATGTGGAACTATTTTTGTCTTTTCGGCGTAACTAAGTGTGAGCACTTACTAATTCGCTTGCTAGAGGAATGCAGCAGGACAAAGAAACGCATTTGTAAAGGCATTCTTCACGCACAGCATCATGTGATAATCACGAAGCGGCTTTTTTCAAAAAGGATGTTTTCAGCGAACGTTCTTTATTAGTGCCATGTGACATTCCTTTCGAAAAGATTCAGACCAAATTGCTTTTATTGTTTGTTTGATTTTGTAATTCGTTAGGTGTGGTGTGTATTAGATTACTTCGTACTTGGATGCATCCAACGTTTACGGAAGCACCGATCAAGATGTGAAGAATATTAGAGATTTGTCCAATGAATATGGACTCTTGAAAGAAGGGCAACCGCTTGAAGTCGGCCAAAAACCATTACTGCCTTACAACATTTTCAGTGATCTGGAATCAGGTAAAGCTTACAGGCTACTTGTTTCTGCAAAAAAATTTTGAGTTCCCTGTCGTTGCTCCCCTTCGTGCAAAGCATACCTGGGGCACAAGTCTTTTGAAAATGAACAATTTCTTGTGTGTTGATGGGATTGTGAAGCTATGCTCTTGCTTAAAAAATAATATACATTTATGCTTTTCCATAAATCACATGCTAAATTATCGCCACAAAATATGTGAAAGGTTTCTGTGCTGGGTCTTAGCAGGCTGCAATTAGTGTNAAGAGGTGTTCCGAACTGGGGGTAATTTTGACGTTGATTTNGTGATTTTTCAGGCAGAAACTTGTTGAGACCAGTCGCTCCTATTGAATGCAGACGAGGAGATGGAGAGACGTTTCANCAAAGGAGTGTACCATGCTTTCTTGCCGGAGATCTGCGTGTGAACGAGCAAGTAAGAAATAACGTGCACAGTACAGTGAACATTGGCGAATCTAAACCTGCTGTTGGGGAGGGTATTCGAAAAAAGGGTGCCAAAATTCGTAAAAATCCGAATGAAGAGCAAAACATTTTAATTTTTAAGGGGATCATTGCTGAAAAAGGCGACACTTCAAGAGAGCGCCGTTGTTATTTGGGGAGGAAAAATTGTGCCGAATTGCTTCCCCCTAAATCTTCTACTGATAGTGACAGGCGTAAAATTCTTAAACGTTGCTTTGAGTGTGGTGGTGTGAGAATGAAATAGACGTTAGAAGTTGGTGACGTTTATCCATATCGGCATAAATTTAGGGCGTGTTTTACTATTTTATGACGCCCTGCCGCCTTTGTTCCTTCAGTGGAACGTCTTGATAATTCAACACTTTCTCTGCTTTACGCGTAGACGTTCACTTTTCCATGCAGGTGTCTCTCACGTCGATGCACACTTTGTGGATGCGCGAACATAACAGGATCGCACGTTACTTGAGAAAAGTCAATATTCACTGGGACGGCGATACTATCTTTCATGAAACGCGGAAGATAGTCGGTGCTCAAATGCAACACATAACGTACACGGTAAATGGTGGCTGTTGTACGAACTACCGTCGACGCGTCAGCTGCATCTTTTTTGTTGCAAAATGTTCACTACTTTAACATACAAAAGCTTGAAAACATGCAATTGGGTAAAATCGGTAATTGAAAACAAAGTGTAGCAGCCTCGTTGTCGTTAGCGTCAGAAAGAAAAACAAAAGACTGCAAAACAAACTGATTATTATCAAGCTGCATTGACGAAGATTCGTTTATACTAGAATTGAAGTTGCTCCGTGTTGCACTAAAGAAAACTAATTTCAAAGCAACTTATTTGCGCATAGGAAATAATAGGCAATTATTACCAATGATTTAAGTGACTTCACATTGGACGTTTCGAAAAACAACTGGTTTTGTCGTCAGCAAAGGTCGAAGAAGCGATAGGCGTTACAGTAAAAGAGAACTCATCGTTTCTGATGATGAAAACAGTTGTGTTTAGGAACGGCCAATGTGATTTCATCTAAATCATTGTTTGTTGCGTTGCAATTTTTTATGACTCTTCAACACTTCCAAGTTTTAGTCTGTTGTTTGCGAGTGGTATAGAAAATACGCTTGCGAAAAATTGGAATACCAAAACACAACTAAGCGAACTTTTCTTAAGTGAACAAATTTTGTTGCAGCACTGGTTGCCTAAGTTGCTTGGACCATTCAAGGATTTGATTGGACCGTACCGTGGTTATGATCCCAACACACCCGCTTCCATCGTCAACGTGTTTGCCACAGCTGCCTACAGGTTTGGACACACGATGATCAACCCTATCATGTACAGGTAAAGTTTGATGAAGAATACAGCCCTAGGCTTAGTTTGCTGTATGACCAGCAAGTTCTTTTCTAAATAATTTGAAACTTGCTTGGAACCAATTTTGTAGCTTTCATTTAAGAAACTTTGTTTGAGCTACTACCCAGCTTTGTTAAACATCCAGTACTGAGAATTTATAACTACAGTTATGGGTGTCGGAAGTGGGAGGGGAGTCAAGGCCCACATTGGACTTTGAAATTCGACTATTTCTTATTACATCTTAGCAAAAAAGGTTGTTTTTTAGTTTCGAGAAGGAAAAATGAGATTTCACCGCTTTTGCCCTCCCCCACTGGAAAAAATATTTCCGACGCCCATGAATACTGCGTTAATTCGCATACAGTATTTCAACAAATGATGTTAAGTGTAGCTGTCAAGCTGTAGCGCAGCACCTATATGCGAACCTGTTAAATCTAGCTTGCGTTACGCCAGTAAACACTCCTAAGGCATGTAAAACATTATCTGAACATTTATGTTCAAACAGTTTTGAAAAAGCGCGTGAATTTTTAAAAATAAATTTGCAATAAAATCTTATTTCAGTCGTTCGAGCAGCGGTACGTAAATTGCTCAGACAAACCTTGCACTCTGCATGGTTCTTTTCTTGATTTTTCATTAGGCATGAACAAAGCGAAACTCGAACTGGAATCTTGATTTATTTTTGCTCAAACTTGTTGTAATAGCAACATCAGAAATTGTAATTCAACTGCTGTGAAAAATTCATACAAAGAGAAGAAACAACCGACTCTGTTGGTCTACATAGTCATCTAATACAAATAGCGCATGGCAAGGTGTTGCTTTGTAAGGCCGACAGGCGCTAGTCTAGCACTTGACCTTCCTGTGAGGCATCGCCAATATAATAATTTCTGTGTTCCTGGGTGCTGACATTATGACATTCAAAATTAAAGGTTAGGGTCGATGTCGGTTCTTACATTCTCATTGTTTTTGTTTTTTGTTAAACTTATTACCATATAGGTTTTATTTCTGAGCGGAGCTCACTATAGTGGATACATTTGTACTGAAATGTTTTGTGCATTCTTACCGCCTGATTTCAAGCAATATTCTATTCGTGATTCAATGCAATGTACTTGTTTGCGAACAGTCTAACAGTTGACTTGGTAGCCTGCTAGTGCTAAGTGCTAACATACATCATGGCAATTGGTCGCTGTTTCCGGTTGCGCATGAGAACGCTCAACGCACTTGTTTATCGTTAAATTTACGTTTTCTGACTTCGTATTCAAGCGTATTGAAGATTTTGTTGTTTATCTAAATACATTCGAAGAAGGCAATCAAACTTGAGAGCAACTGCAGAGTTAGTAACGGACAAAGTCGTGAGAATCTTTCTTTCCCCTTGCATAGCCTTGACAACTTCAAGACGCCAGGTTGCAACCTGCAACAACTAGGTTGACATCTCAACTTGTAGGGATCTCTGCGGAATCGCTATCTACCGACGCATTGCAACCCATTTTAGCAATATACGCAGTACCAGAAAAACAGCCACATACACGTTTTGTTTACCAATCAACCACTTTTCGTTATTTGACACCTTAAATTTGTTGATCGGAGCCAGTGATTTTTATTCGAGGTCAAAGTTAATATATTTTTTGCGGTATGAAGAAAACACATTTGTTAACATATCACGACTGATTTTACTTTAAGGCTCAACGAAACTTGGCATGAAACCACCCACGGGCACTTGATGCTGCACCATGCATTCTTCGCTCCGTACAGGATCGTTCATGAAGGTGGAATTGATCCTTTGATTCGAGGTCTTGTTGCTAAACCAATGAAGGTTTGTCGATACTTATGCAT